>VFQO010000716.1_pt1 | contig 31888 bp, 28 predicted proteins | sample 3512331 | NCBI WGS metagenome assembly VFQO01 (sample SAMN10412371, study PRJNA504923) | tailings metagenome | isolation source: Replicate 3 from Balatoc abandoned mine | place: Philippines: Itogon, Benguet | collected 2017-08-28 | reverse complement strand
CAGGAGTTCATCCAGATCGACACGACCAACGTGCTGTTCATCGTCGCCGGCGCCTTCGCGGGGCTGGAGGACATCATCAGCCAGCGCGCCGGGAAGCGCGGCATCGGCTTCGGCGCCCCGCTGCACGACAAGTCGCTCGAGAAGAACCTCTTCAGCGAGGTTCTGCCGGAGGACCTGCACAAGTTCGGCCTCATCCCCGAGTTCATCGGCCGACTCCCCGTCGTCACGACGGTCTCTCCGCTCGACCGCTCGGCGCTCATCGACATCCTCACGACGCCGCGCAACGCGCTCGTGCGCCAGTACCAGCGCATGTTCGAGATCGACGGCGTCGAGCTCGAGTTCGAGCAGGACGCCCTCGACTCGATCGCCGACCTCGCCGTGCTGCGCCAGACCGGCGCCCGTGGCCTGCGCGCGATCCTCGAGGAGGTGCTCGGGCCGATCATGTTCGAGGTCCCTTCGAACGACCAGGTCGCCCGCGTCGTCGTCACCCGAGCCGCCGTGCTCGAGAACGCCGCGCCGACGATCGTGCCGCGCCGCCCCGTGCGCCGCGAGAAGAGCGCGTAGCCTGCACGTCCCGCCCGCCCGCTCCGCAACGGCGGCGCGTCGCTCCGGCGCGCGCACGCGCTCTCGCCCCGGCGCGGATGCCCGGTCTACGCTGACGCCATGATCGAGTCCCAGCGCGACCGCCTGCGAGCACTGCCCGACTTCGCCGCCGACCTCCCGGCCTTCGACCCGGATTCCGCCCCCGCCGACCCCCAGCAGCTCTTCGTCGCCTGGCTCGACGATGCGCTCGCGCACGACGTGCTCCAGCCGCACGCCTTCACGCTCTCGACGGCCGGCCCCACCGGCCACGTGACCGCGCGCACGCTCATCCTCAAGGACCTCGTCGACGGCCTCTGGGTGTTCGCCGGCGCGCGCTCGACCCGCAAGGGCGTCGACCTCGCCGCCAACCCCTTCGCCTCGATGACGTTCTACTGGCCGTCCCGCGGTCGTCAGGTGCGCGTCACGGGCGAGGTCGAGGAGCTCTCGAGCGAGGTCGCCGCCGCCGACTGGCGCGCGCGGCCCGCGAGCACGGGCGACGCGAACCCCGACTGGGCGGCGTGGGCGCTCAGCCCGACCGAGATCGAGTTCTGGCAGGCGCGGCACGACCGCGACCACGTGCGTCACTGGTACCGCTTCGGGGGCTGACCGAGCCGGGAGCGGGACCGGGGGAGCGCACGCCCGCGCAGAGGGAATGACTCAGCCGATCGAATCGTTTCGATAGGATGTCCGAGTCCCCGATCGTCGAAGAGGTCCCGTGAGCTTCCCCACCGCCCCCGTGCCCGTCATCGACCCCGCGGAGTCCTTCGTCGCCCGCGACCGGCACGGCAGCCCGCTCAGCCGCCGCCGCGTCATCGCGGCGCTGCTCGCCCTGAGTCTCGGCGGGTTCGGCATCGGCTCGACCGAGTTCGTGGCCATGGGGCTGCTTCCCGAGCTCGCGATCGACCTGCTGCCGGGCATCCACGCCCAGAACCCCGACGTCGCGATCGCCCAGGCGGGCTGGCTCATCACCGCCTACGCGCTCGGCGTCGTCGTGGGCGCGCCCACGATCGCGGCGTTCGCGGCCCGCGTTCCGCGGCGCACGCTGCTGCTGTGGCTCGCGGCCGCCTTCACCCTCGGCACCATCGCGTCGGCGACGCTGCCGACCTTCGAGACCGTGCTCGCCGCGAGATTCGTCGCCGCTCTGCCGCACGGCGCCTACTTCGGGATCGCCGCCCTCGTCGCCGCCGACCTCATGGGGCCCGGCAAGCGCGGCCAGGGCGTCGCGCTCGTGCTGTCGGGTCTCACCGTCGCGACCGTCATCGGCGTTCCGGTCATCACCTGGGTGGGGCAGAACGCGGGCTGGCGCCCGGCGTACCTGCTCGTCGCGGCGCTCTTCGCGGCGACCTTCGTGGCGATCCGCGCCCTCGTGCCGTGGCAGCCGGGCGATCCGACGTCGACGGTGCGCTCCGAGCTCAGCGCGTTCGCGCGCCCCCAGGTCTGGATCTCGCTCGGCGTTGGCGGGATCGGCTTCGGCGGGTTCTTCGCCATGTACACGTACATCGCGCCGATGGTCACCGACCTGGTCGGGCTGCCGACGAGCGTCGTGCCGATCATCCTCATCACGACCGGCGTCGCGATGACGATCGGCAACCTCGTCGGCGGGCGCCTCGCCGACGGCGGCACCGTGCGCGCGATGTTCCACGGCTTCGCGGCCCTCATCGGCTCGCTCCTGCTGCTCGGCATCGTCGGCGGCACGGTCGTCGGGCTCTTCGTCGCGACGTTCCTCGTCGGGTTCGCGGCCGCGACCGTGAGCCCGATCATCCAGACCCGTCTGATGGATGTCGCGGGCCGCTCGCAGACGCTCGCCGCGGCCCTCAACCACTCGGCCCTCAATCTCGGCAACGCGAGCGGGGCGTTCCTCGGCGGACTCGTCGTGGCCGCGGGCTGGGGCTATCTCGCGCCCGCGTGGGTCGGGCTCGCGCTCGCCCTCGGCGGCGCGGTGCTCGCGGTCGTGAGCGTCGCGATGGAGCGACGCGGAGTCGCGGCGGACTGAGCGAGCGTCGCCCCGCCGGGGGAGGGCCCTAGGCGGTGAAGGTGCCCGGCGCGTCGACGAGGATCCCGTCGGCGATCGCCTGCTTCCGCAGTCCCACCTTCGTGCCGACGTCGATGCCGGCGATGCGGTACTTCTCGCGGATGCGCTTGAGGTAGCTCTTGGCGGTCTCCTCCGAGATGCCGAGCTGGTACGCGACGGCTTTGACCGGCTCGCCGGCGCCGTAGAGCGCCATGACGCGGCGCTCCTGCGCGCTCAGTCGCGGCGAGCCGCCCACGTCGGCGGCGTTGAGGGCCAGGTCGAGCTCGGCCGAGATGAACGACTCGCCGGCCTTCGCCGCGCGGATCGCCTCGACGATCATGCCCGCATCCTCGCTCTTGACGAGGTAGCCGAGGGCGCCGGCGTTGAGCGCCTCGCGCACGACGTTCGGCTCGGAGTAGGTGCTCATGAGCACGACCGCGACGCCCGTGGCGCGGAGGGTCTGGATCTTGAGCGAGACGGGGATGTTGTCCTTGAGGTCGAGGTCGAGCAGCACGACCTCGACGGGGAACGCGGGGTGGGCGAGCAGCTCGGGCCAGCTCGCGACCGCGGCGACCATCTCGATGTCGTCGGCCGCCTGACGGATCCACTCCGTGAGCGCGCCCAGGAGCATCCGGTGATCGTCGACGAGCGCCAGACGGATGGGGTCGCTTCCAGATGCCATGTCTCGGGTCCTCCGACTCAGGGGAGCAGGTGCTGCGCTGTGCCTCGGCGCGACGTTCGGGTTCGTCGCCCGCCCCGCCCGCTCTAGCTCGTCCGGCCCGCGTCGACAGGATTCTCGACCGGGCAGTCGATCTCGATGCGCACGAGATGGGATGCCGTGGTGTCACTGTACCGGCCGACCCGGTCCAGGGCCTCCCACACACCCGGGTCCACGCGATTCCGGCGCAGACCGGCGACCTCGATGACGATCGGCACGATCGAGCGACCGTCCGGGTCGACGCGGCCGGTGGTCATGGGGCCGAGGGCGACGGTGACCGACTCGGCGGCGGGGGAGCCGACGGGGTCGGCCCCGAGCATCCACAGCGCCGCCAGCAGGGCGTCGCGCTGCTGGTCGTCGAGCAAGCCCGCGAGCGTGCCGGGGTCGCTGATCGTGACGCGGCGGCCGAGCTGCTCCGACTCGGCGACGGCGTGGAAGAGCCACGTCTCGCGGCGACCCTCCAGCAGGTGCAGGCGCAGCTCGGTCGCGAGCGTCGCCGCGCGTGACGAGAGCTCCGGCGGCAGCGGCAGCGGGGCGCCGCCGATCGCGACGGCGTCGAGCAGCTCCTCCGCGGCGAGGTCGAGGCGCGCGAGCTCCTCGGAGGCGAGCATGCCGACGGCGAGGCGCGGCGCCGTGACGGTCGACTGCACGAGCACGCGGTCGAGCTCGCGCTTGAGCATCCGCTCGAAGGCGGCGACCAGCAGCACACCGGTCACGCCGGGGGCGACCGCGAGCGCGAGCGTGACCAGCTGATGCGGGATCGTGACGGGCGTCAGCGGCGTCGTCAGGATGATCGCCACGAGGAAGGCGGTGCCGAGCGCGCCCGTCGCGACGAGCACCTCCCACCCGGCGCGCAGCGTTACGACGATGAGCAGCACGAAGCCCGCGCTCACCGAGGCCGTCGCGTAGCGCCCGACATCGCCGAGCGGGGCGATCGCCATGAAGTCGAGCCAGACGACGGCGGCGAGCGCGGCGAGGAAGAAGCCGTAGAGCCAGTCGGGCAGGCGCTCGCCCGTCGCGGAGATCGTGACGATGAGGCCCAGGAAGGTCACGAGCAGCAGCAGCCAGGCACCGAGGCCCGGCAGCAGGCTCGGGTACTCCTCCGCGCGCAGGAAGAACAGGCCCACGCCGATCATCGACTGCAGGGCCGCGACGATTGCCATGCCGATGCCGAGGAAGCCGGAGCCGAGGGCGGAGGCGTGCGTCGAGGTCGCGGTGCCGCGGCGCACCGACGAGCGCGCGCCGGCGGGGCGGATGCTCCCGCCGAGGGTGCTCTCCTCCGGCAGCGTGTAGCGGGGGTTCGTCGGCAGGCTGCTCATCGCCGCGGCACCTCCAGCATCACGGTCGTGCCCGCGCCGGGCGTCGAGAAGACGCGCGCGCTGCCGCCCACGTTGCCGAGCCGCGCGACGACCGACTCGCGGAAGCCCAGCCGGTCGGAGGGGATCGTCTCGGGGGAGAAGCCGACGCCCGCGTCGGTCACGACGGCCCGCACGATGTCGTCGGCCTCGGTGATCGTCACGTCGGCCTCATCGACGCCCGCGTGCCGGCGCACGTTCTCCAGACACTCGGCGAGGGCGAGCAGGAAGGCGTCGAGCACGTCGTTGGGCAGCAGCACGTGACCGGTGCCGTGCCAGCGCACCGTGAGGCCCATGCGCAGGAAGCGCTGCTTGACCGACTCCAGCGTCGTGCCGAGCGTCGTCTCGCCGACGGGCTCGAGGCTGTACGAGCCCGAGAATCGCGGCATGGGCGTCGAGCCGAGCCGCAGCTGGCGCAGCAGTCGGGCGTCCTCCTCGGCCTGCTGGCGCAGCGCCTCGGCGCTCACGCCGACGCCCGAGTGGGCGAGCAGGGTGAGGGTCGCGAGCACCGTGTCGTGCAGCAGCCGCGCGCCCTGCCTGCGCTGCGCCTCGAGCTCGCTCGCGTGCCGCTCGGCCTGGTGCGAGCGCCCGATCTGCTCGATGCGCCGCATGGCGCGCTGCACGCCCGCCGTCACCCAGATGCCGATGATGAGCGTGATGACCCAGGCGGCGAGCGACGCGATGGCGGGCACCGAGACGTAGCCGCTCGTGGGGCCGGCGCTCGCCACGAGGGCGCTCGCGCCGAGTGCACCGAGCGCCCAGAGGATCCACCGGCCGGTGCCCTCGCTGAGCACCATGCCGACGGCGCCGGTGCCAGCCGCGCCGAGCGGCGCGAGCGCGATCGGCAGTGCGACGTTCGCCGACTCGCCCCACGGCAGCTGCGCGAGCGCGAGGGCGCCGCAGCCGAGCACGATCGTCAGGATCACCCAGCCGACGTTGCCCGAGCGCCCCACCATGACGAGCGCGGCCGCCTGGCCGCCGAGCACGATGAGCACCGAGGGCAGCACGTCGGGGTCGACGATGCCGGGCAGCGAGACGCACAGCGCCGTGAGCACGACCCCGGCGAGCCCGAACGCGCGCGCGGCACGCTGGAGGAGCGCGCGGCGCTCCTTCGCGATCAGGTCCATGCTTCTCCGTCGGTGAGCGTCGGGTCGCTCGGTCGACATTCTGTCACCACGCCGCCCGCCTCAGCCATCCGCGGCGCACGCGGCGGTGATCGCGGCGTAGATCGCGTCCTTGGTCGTCGCATCGGCGGCGACCGTGACGATGCCGGCGCGGTCGCCGAGCGCCACCTCGACGCGGAACAGCGTGCCCTGCTTGTCGTCGGCGATCGCGTGGGCGTCGCAGCGGTTCGGGGTGAAGCGCAGCGTGACGACCTGCTCGCTCTGCGGCTCGACGAGACGATCCAGGGGGATGCTCGTCGCGGCCCGCCCGTCGGCGTCGAGCGGCCCCAGCAGCACCGTGCCGGCCACGCTCACGAGCCGCAGCTCGTCGCCGCCTGCGCCCGCACCGCCGGCCGCGCGGCGCGGGCTCGCGACGAGCTCGACCTCGACCGTGCCGCCCGCGGCGCTCGCGCCCGACGGCACGCGCACCCGCAGCTGCGCCGCGTCGGCGACCGCCTCGGCGAAGCACGCGTCGGCGAGCCAGTCGGCCCACTGCCCCAGCCGGTCGGTCGTGGGCACGCGCAGCTCGGCGGTCGAGCCGTCGGCGAGCGGCACGGCGAGCACCGCCTCGGGCGGCTCGGGCTTTGTCGCCTCGGCGGCGTCGGCAGGGCACACCGGGGCGGGCAGGGTCAGCGGCAGATCCCGCGCGCCGCCGGCCAGGATGAGCGCCCGGTCGTCGCGCGCGGGCTCGGCGGCGAGCAGCGGCGAGGTGAGTCGAGCGGCGGCGAGCGCGAGCGGGGCATCCCCCTCGTTGCGCACCGTGAGCTGGATGCCGCCGCGCGAGGGGTCGATGCGCGTGCGGTACACCTCGGCGATGACGCGCACCTCGTCGAGCGCGGCGGGGCGCGGTGCCTCGGCCCAGGCGGCGGCACCCGCGGCGGGGCGGTCGCCCGGCGTCGCGTCGGGCGCCGCCTCCGGCGCGGCGCCCGCGCAGCCGGCCAGCAGCGCGATGAGGGGCACGGCGACCGCGGCCCTCCTGCGAGCCCGCAGCGCCGCCCCAGGGGGCAGCAGGCGCGCGGGCGCGGACATCACCGGCTCAGCTCGCCAGTAGCGCGGCCAGGTGGGGCCCGACGAGGTCATCCTCGATGAGGAAGGCGTCGTGGCCGAAGGGGGAGGAGATCACGACCGCCTCGCTGCCGTGGATCGTCGAGGGCAGGTGGGCGGCGATCGCCTGCTGCTGCTCGACCGGGAACAGCCGGTCGGTGTCGATGCCGAGCACGAGCGAGGTCGCCGTGACCCGGCCGAGCGCGTCGGCGAGCGAGCCGCGGCCCCGTGAGACGTCGTGCGAGGTCATCGCCTCCACCAGACGCACGTAGCTGTTGGCGTCGAAGCGGCGCGTGAACTTGTTGCCGTGGAAGTCGAGGTAGCTCTCGACCGCGAAGCGCCCGCCCTGCCCGAGCGGGTCGAGCACGCCCTGCCACGAGCGCTCGAAGCGCTCGTTGAGCTCGTCGGGCGAGCGGTAGTTGAGCAGCGCCATGCGCCGGGCGAGCGCGAGCCCGCGGTAGGGGCCCTCGGCCTCGTCGTAGTAGTCGCCGCCGCGGAACGCCGGATCCATGCGGATCGCCTCGAGCTGCACCGAGTTCAGGGCGATCTGGTCGGCGCTCGAGATCGCGGGCGCGGCGAGCACGGCCAGGCGCGCGACCCGCTCGGGGTGGGTGACCGCCCACTCGAGCGCGTGCATCCCGCCCATCGAGCCGCCGATGACGGCGAAGAAGCGCTCGATGCCGAGGGCATCGGCGAGCATCCGCTGCGCCGCGACCTGATCGCGCACCGTCAGGTAGGGGAAGCGCGAACCCCATTCGGTGCCGTCGGGCGAGAACGACGACGGCCCCGTCGAGCCCTGGCAGCCGCCGAGCATGTTCGGGGCGACGACGAAGAAGCGGTCGGTGTCGATCGCGAGGCCCGGCCCGACGATGCCGCCCCACCATCCGGCGGTCGGATGCCCGCGGCCGGCCCGCCCCGCGAGGTGGCTGTCGCCCGTGAGCGCGTGGCAGACCAGCACGGCGTTCGACGCGTCGGCGTTGAGCTCGCCCCACGTCTCGTAGGCGAGCCGCACGTGCGGCAGGCGCGCGCCGGATTCCAGCTCGAGCGGCCCGAGGTTCGCGAACAGGCGGTCGCCGGGGTCGTCGCCCTCGCGCCAGGCGCCCGTCACGGGCGGCGTGCCGCGGAGCGCGCGACGGTTCGCCTCGGTGATGAACGCCGAGGGCACCGTGTCTTCCGGGGTCTGCCAGTCCATGTCGACTCTCATTCTGGCCCACACGACGTCGGGCCCCCGCCAGCACGGCGGGGGCCCGACGATCGACCGGATGCGGCGGCTCAGTCCTCGCGGTTCGCCGCGACGACCGCGCGCGCGGCCGCGAAGCCGTGCTCGAGGTCGGCGATGATGTCGTCGATGTTCTCGAGGCCGACCGAGAGCCGCACGAGGCCCGGCGTGACGCCGGCCGTGAGCTGCTGCTCGGGCGTCAGCTGCGAGTGCGTCGTCGAGGCGGGGTGGATGATGAGGCTGCGCACGTCGCCGATGTTGGCGACGTGGCTGAACAGCTCGACCGAGTCGACGAGCGTGCGGCCGGCGTCGACGCCGCCCTTGAGCTCGAACGACAGCACCGCGCCGACGCCCTTCGGGGCGTATTTCTGCGCGTGGCCGTACCAGGGGCTCGACTCCAGGCCGGAGTACGACACCGAGGCGACGTCGGGGTGCGCCTCGAGCCAGCGGGCGACGGCCTGCGCGTTCTGCACGTGGCGCTCGATGCGCAGGCTCAGCGTCTCGATGCCCTGGATGAGCGCGAAGGCGTTGTCGGGCGAGACGGCGGCGCCGATGTCGCGCAGCAGCTGCACGCGCGCCTTGATGATGTAGGCGATGCCGTCGCCGAGCACGCCTGTGTAGCTCGCGCCGTGGTACGAGGGGTCGGGCTCGGTGAGGCCCGGGAAGCGGTCGGCGTGCTGCGACCACGGGAACTTCCCGCCGTCGACGATGACGCCGCCGAGCACGGTGCCGTGCCCGCCGAGGAACTTCGTCGCCGAGTGCACGACGATGTCGGCGCCGTGCTCGAACGGGCGGATCAGGTAGGGGGTCGCGATCGTGTTGTCGACGATGAGCGGCAGCCCGTGCTCGTGCGCGACCTCCGCGACGGCGGAGATGTCGAGGATGTTGACCTTCGGGTTGCCGACCGTCTCACCGAAGAACAGCTTCGTGTTGGGGCGCACCGCCGCGGCCCAGGCCGCCGGGTCGTCCTGGTTCTCGACGAACGTCGTCTCGATGCCGAGCTTGGCGAGCGTGTACTTGAACAGGTTGTAGGTGCCGCCGTAGATGCTCGACGACGACACGATGTGGTCGCCGGCCTGCGCGATGTTGAGCACGGCGTAGGTCGTCGCCGCCTGGCCGGAGGCGAGCAGCAGCGCCGCGGTGCCGCCCTCGAGCGCGGCGACGCGCTGCTCGACGACATCCTGCGTGGGGTTCTGGATGCGCGTGTAGATGTTGCCGAACTCCGCCAGCGCGAAGAGGTTCTTCGCGTGCTGCGCGTCGTCGAAGACGTAGGCCGTCGAGCGGTAGATGGGCGTCGCGCGCGCCTTCGTCGTCGGGTCGGGCTGCGCGCCGGCGTGGATTTGCAGCGTCTCGAACTGGTAGTCGCTCATCGGGGTGCTCCTTGGAAGGATCGGGCGCCGAGGGGGCGATGACGGCGCACGCCCACGGTACGCGCGCCGGGCATCCGCCGACCAGGTCGCCGACACACGCCGTAACGGGCGGGGGATGCCCCGCGCGCGTCAGCCGCGCCGCGAGCCGGTCGGATCGGTGCGCGAGGGGCCGATGCGCAGCGGCCCCGTCTTCGTCTCCTCCGCGGGGCGGAACAGCCACGCGGGCTTCGGCTCGACGAGCGGCCTCGTTAGTCGGCGCACCCAGGGGCTCGCCAGCAGCACCGTGATCGCGACGCTGCCGATGAGCAGCCCGAGCAGCCAGGTGAGCGACGAGTTCTCGCCGCCGATGACGCCCGACTCGCGGATCGGGTAGAGCACGAACGAGTGCAGCAGGTACACGTACATCGTCGACTGACCGAAGGCGGTCATCCACGTCTCGTGGCGCGGCACGAGCACGAACACGGCGGCCGTGAGCAGCATCGCGAGCGCGATGAGCAGCAGACGCACGGCCCCCGCCCACCACTGATCCTCGCCGAGGCCCTCGTAGGAGTCGTCGTAGAAGAACCAGAAGCGCAGGTCCATCGCGCGCCACACGTCGATGAAGGCCACGAGCACCGCGCCCCAGATCGCGAGCACGGCGACCGCGCCGAGCCGCACGAGCGCGGTCTGCTGCTCGACCAGGCGCCAGCGGTCGACGAGGCCCCACTCCTTGAGCTTCCAGCCGAGCACGAAGAAGGGCATGATGCCGATCGCGCGCGAGAGCGAGAAGGTCGAGTCGACGTTCGAGAGGTAGCCGACGCCGACGGAGAACACGATCGCCCACAGCAGCGGCCAGCGCAGCAGCGCCAGGTACGGCAGCACGAGCCGGAAGATGCCGAGCGCGAGCAGGAACCACAGGGTCCACGACGGCGTCGTCGGGTTGAGCGTGAGCGATCCCTCGACGATGAACTGCAGCACCGTCCAGATCGTCTCCATGATCACGTACGGCAGCAGGATGTCGGTGATCACCCGCTGCATCTGCCTGGCTGAGGGCGGCCCCGCCTTTGAGAAGTAGCCGCTGATGATCGCGAACGCCGGCATGTGGAAGGCGTAGATGAACAGGTAGGCGATGAGCGCGTTGTCGCTGTCGTAGGTCAGGCGCTGGATGGCGTGCCCGGCGACGACGAGGGCGATGCAGACGAACCGGGCGTTGTCCCAGAACGGCACGCGCTCCTTCTGGCCGGTCTGACCGGGGCGGGGGATGCCCGGGGCCGGGCTCGGCGTCGCACTCACCCGCCCAGGGTAGGCCAGGGCCCCGCGCGCCGGAGTAGCGTTGCCCCATGACCGCCGCCGCGCATCCCTCGACCCTCCGCGCCGTCGTCACCGGGGCGAGCTCGGGCATCGGAGCTGCGACCGCCCGGCGCCTCGCCGCTCGCGGCTGGCACGTGACCGCCGTCGCGCGCCGCGCCGATCGGCTCGCGGCGCTCGCCGCGGAGACCGGCTGCGCGATCGTGGTCGCCGACCTCACCCAGCAGGCCGACGTGGATGCGCTGGCCGAGCAGGTGCGCGCCACCGGCCCCCTGCACGCCCTCGTCGCGAACGCGGGCGGCGCCATCGGCACCGACCCGGTCGCGACCGCCTCCGCCGACGACCTGCTGGCGATGTTCGAGCTCAACGTGCTCACGGCGCAGCGGTCGATTAAGGCGCTGCTGCCCGCGCTGCGGCAGGGCGCTGCGGAGCGCGGCTCGGGCGACATCGTCGCCGTCACCTCCACCGCCGGGCAGGTCTCGTACGAGGGCGGCGGGGGCTACAACGCCGCGAAGTTCGCTCTGCGCGGGCTGCTCGGGGCGCTGCGGCTCGAGCTCGCGGGCGAGCCGCTGCGCGTTGTCCAGATCGCGCCGGGCATGGTCAAGACCGACGAGTTCGCGCTCAAGCGCTTCGGTGGCGAGGCCGCGAAGGTCGAGGCCCTCTACGCGGGAGTCGAGCATCCGCTCGTCGCCGACGACGTCGCCGAGGCGATCGTGCACGCGATCGAGCTGCCGAGCCACGTCAACCTCGATGAGGTCACGATGCGCCCCGTTGCGCAGGCCGCGCAGCACAAGCTCGTGCGCGAGCCGCTGCGCGTGCGCGAGAGCTGAGCGGGGTGCCGGCGCTCGACGGCCTCGTCGCGCCCGACTGGGCAGAGGTGCTCGAGCCGGTCGCCGATCGCGCGCTCGGGCTGCTCGCCGAGCTGCGGGCCGAGGCCGACGCCGGCGCGCCGTTCCTGCCCGAGGCGGGGCTCGTGCTGCGCGCCTTCGCGACGTCGCTCGCCGACGTGCGGGTGCTCGTGCTCGGGCAGGATCCGTATCCGACGCCCGGCCACCCCATCGGCCTGAGCTTCGCCGTCGAGCGCCACGTGCGCCCGCTGCCGCGCAGCCTGGCGAACATCCACCGCGAGCTGCGCGACGACCTCGGGCTGTCGACGCCCGAGCACGGCGACCTCTCGGCCTGGCAGGCGCAGGGCGTGCTGCTGCTCAACCGCGTGCTCACGGTGCGGCCCGGTGCACCGGGCTCGCATCGCGGGCGGGGCTGGGAGGAGATCACGGGATGCGCGGTGCGCGCGCTCGCGCGGCGGGGCGGCCCGCTCGTGGCGGTGCTGTGGGGCCGCGACGCGCAGCAGGCCGCGCCTCTGCTCGGCGACGTGCCCGTCGTCGCGAGCGCGCATCCCAGCCCCCTGTCGGCGTGCGCGGGATTCTTCGGCTCGCGCCCCTTCTCGCGCGCGAACGCCCTGCTGCGCGCGCAGGGCGACCCCGGGGTCGACTGGTCGCTGCCCGCCTAGACTGGCCGGGTGCTGGAGGAGGAGTACCAACCGCGACGCGTGCTGCCGAAGCACCTGCGCAAGCAGCCCGAGCCGGAGGCGCCCTTCTCGTTCGCGATCCGCGAGGCGACCGAGGCCGACCTGCCGTGGGTGCGCGAGATCTACAACCACTACGTCGCCAACTCGACCGTCACCTTCGACGAGCAGCCGTGGACCCTGCGGGCGTTGAAGACGAAGTACGCCAGGGTGCGCCAGCTCGGCTACCCGTTCCTCGTCGCCGAGTCGCCGACGGGCGTGATCCTCGGCTTCGCCTACGTGTACCCGTGGAAGGAGAAGGCGGCCTACCGGTTCACGGTCGAGAACTCGATCTACCTCGGCCCCGCCTCCACGGGCAAGGGGCTCGGTCGCGCGCTGCTCGGCCGCCTGCTCGACGCCGCGCGTGACGCGGGCGTCAAGGAGGTCATCGCGGTCATCGCCGATCGCGGCGCGGAGGCCTCGATCGCCCTGCACGAGCAGTACGGCTTCGTGAAGACGGGCGAGATGGCGCGCGTCGGGTTCAAGTTCGGCCGCTGGCTCGGCATCGTCATGCTGCAGAAGTCGCTCAAGAAGCGCTGACGCGCGCGACGACCGCTCAGTCGTAGACGGTGTCGAGCACCTCGCTCGCGATGAGCACGGTCTCGTCGTAGAAGACCTGGCCGCCGTAGCGGTTCACGACCGACACCCAGGCGTCGTCGGTGATGACGTTGTGCACCGCACCCGGGCCCTGCTCGTCGCCGAGCACCCAGAAGGTCGCGTCGCCGTCGGCCGTCTGGCCCTCGTTGAGGCCCTGGGCGGTGAGGTCGGTCACGATCTGCGCCCGGGTCGCGGTCGCGACGGGGGCGACGCTCACCGTGAGGGCCGAGACATTCGGGCGCGCCGCATCCTCGAAGAAGCAGCTGATGCCGCCCGCGGCCTCCTCGCGCGTCGGCTCGGGCAGGTACTCCTCGAACTCGGCGCCGGGGCCGCCGACGAGCGTGATGCCCTGCGCGGCGAGCGCGTCGACGCGGGCCTGCGGCAGCACGGCGGTGCAGTCGGCCGGCATCGCGAAGACCTCGGCGACCGGCTCGGGCTCGGCCGTCTCGGTCGGCTCGGGCGAGCTCGTCGCATCGGGCGTCTCGACGACGGTCGGCTCCTCCGTCGGCTCGCTCGAGCAGGCGGCGAGACCGAGGGTGAGCACGAGGGCTGCGGCGCTCGCGAGCAGGCGGGTCGAAGTCATGGCTCTCCTGGTGAACGAAGGGTCGACGGCGTGAATCTATCGCGCCGAGCCGACCGTCCTTCGCGGGAGGCGGCTCCGTGACGGCGCGCGCGGGGGTTCGTTGTCGAATCGATATGGATGCGGGCTCGCTAGGCTCGCCGGCGTGTTCGAACTCCACCATCTGACGGCCCTCGAGCAGTGGGAATGGGTGCACGCGGGCCGCGTCAGCCCGAGCGAGCTCCTCGAGCACTACCTCGCCCGCATCGACCGCCTGAACCCGTCGCTCGGGGCGCTCACGGTCGTCGACGCCGAGCGTGCCCGCGAGCGCGCCCGCGAGGTCGAGCGCTCGGTCGCGCCGACGGCCGCCCTGCGCGGCATCGTCACGGCCGACAAGGAGCTCACCGCTCGGGCCGGGCAGCGCACGACGTTCGGGTCGAGGCTGTTCGCCGAGCACGTGCCGGCCGAGAGTCACGAGCTCGTCGAGCAGCTCGACGCGGCCGGCGTCGTGAGCGTCGGCGCCACCGCCGCGCCGGAGTTCGGGCTCGCCTCCTACACCGAATCGCTCGTCGCGCCGCCGGCGCGCAACCCCTACGACCTCGGCCGCGGCGCGGGGGGCTCGAGCGGCGGCGCGGCAGCGGCGGTCGCCGCCGGGCTGCTGCCGGTTGCCGTGGGCAGCGATGGGGGCGGCAGCATCCGGATCCCGGCGGCCGCCTGCGGACTCGTCGGGCTCAAGCCCTCTCGCGGTCGGCTGCCCGCCGGCAGCGGGCTCGACCGGCTCGCGGGCCTCGTCGTGCCCGGCCCGATCGCTCGCACGGTCGCCGACGCCGCGCTCGTGCTCGACGCGCTCGCGACCGCCGCGCCGTGGGAGTTCGCCACGCGCGCCCCGTCGGCCCACGACGGCCCGTTCCTCGCGGCGGCGGTGCGCGGGGAGGGCCGCTACCAGCTCGGCCTCATGACGACCTCGCCGTGGGACGACTGGGCCGACATCGTTATCGCACCGGAGGCCCGCGCCGCGCTGCACGAGGCGATCGAGGTCTTCGCGGCCCTCGGTCACGGCATCGACGACCTCGCCCTCGACCCGGAGCCGCACTACGGCGAGCATTTCCGCACGATCTGGATGGCCGGCGCCGCCGGCATCCCCGCCCGCACGCCCGACGAGCTGGCGCTGCTCGAACCGCTCACCGCGTGGCTCGTCGAGCGCGGCCGCGCCCTCGGCGCGGAGCGCCTCGCCGACTCCCTCGCGTGGCTCACGGGCTTCGAGCGGCGCGTGATCCGCCGCTTCGCGAGCGTCGACGTCGTCGTGACGCCCGCCCTCGCGATGACGCCGCCGCCGATCGGCTGGTACGACGCGACGGATGCCGAGCGCAACTTCCTGCAGCAGGTGCAGGTCACCCCGTTCACGAGCTTCGTCAACGTCAGCGGACTGCCCGCGCTCACGCTGCCCGTCGGCCTCGCGCCGCACGACTCGAGCGCGCCGGGCGTGCCGCTGGGCATCCAGCTCATCGGCCGCCCCGGCGGCGAGGCGACCCTGCTGGCGCTCGGCGCGCAGTGGGAGCGCCGGCGCCGCGAAGGCCTGCACCCGCCGCAGTGGTGACGCTCGGTCAGCGGGCGGCGGTCGTCGACGCGTCGATGCGGGCGGCGACGGCGCGCCACAGCTCGTCGGCCAGGCGCGCGTCGCTTGCGCTCGGGTGCGTCGCCCCGAGCGGGTCGAGGCCGTCGAAGTAGGTGCCGACGGGCACACCGAGCTCGGGGGTGTCGACGAGGTGCACGAGCGGGGCCGCGCCCGCCTCGGGTGAGATCTGCAGCGCGCCGGTCAGCAGCTGCACGAGCCGGGCGCTGCGCGATTCCGCGCCGAAACCGCTGCGCACGTACCCGGGGTGGAACGGGAAGGCCTGCACGCCCGTGCGCGCGGCGAGCGAGCGCGCGTAGAGGATCGTCGCGAGCTTGCTCGCCCCGTACGCGCGCCACCCCGCCCCGTACGCGCGGTGCTGCCAGTCGAGGTCGTCGAGCCGCAGGCCGCCGAGGCGGTTGAGCACGCTTGAGGTGAGCACGACCCGGCCCGTGTCGGCGCCCGCCCGGCCGGCCCGCAGGCGGGGCAGGAGCAGCTCGGTGAGCAGGGCGGGTGCGAGCAGGTTGCGCTGCAGCGTCGTCTCGTTGCCGTCGACCGTGAGTGCTCGGCGGCTCACGAGTCCGCCGGCGTTGCTCACGAGCACGTCGATGCGCGGGAACCGCGACAGCAGCTCGTCGCCGAGCGCGCGCACGTCGTCGAGGCGGTCGAAATCGGCCGTGAAGGGGATGCCGCCCGCGCGCGCCGCGACGGCGGCGGTGCGCTCGGCGTCGCGGCCCACGATCGCGACCTGCCATTCGCGGCGCGCGAGCTCGACGGCCGCGGCGGCGCCGATGCCGGAGCTCGCGCCGGTGATCACGACGGTGCGCATCAGCGGTACCCGCCCGCCTCGAGGCCCGCCTCGATCTCGAAGCGGTTGCGCAGCGGGTCGAGCCCCGCGGCGACGTAGAGCGGCACGAGGGCGAGCCCGTAGCGGCGCCACTGCGCGCGATGCACGGCCTCGTGCGCCAGCACGCGGTCGCTGACGGCGTCGCGCGTGAGGTAGACGGCGCCGATCGTCGTGCCGCCGCGCCCGAAGGCCCAGCGGGGGAGCGGGGCCGCGACGATCACGCCCCCTCGGCGCTGCAGTCGGAAGCCGCTGAGCAGGCCGCCCCAGAGGAGGCCCACCGCGGTTGCGAGGGCGTATCCGGGGCGCGCGACCAGCGGGTGCAGAGCGAGTCGTCGCATCCGATCGCGCGGAGCGAGCGCGTGGAGGGCGCGGCCGAGGGCCATGCCGGCGGTCGCGGCACGGCCGCGAGCCCGACGAGCGCGGTGGGGTGTCCCGGCCGTCATGCCCTATTCCTAGCAGGTGCGATCGGTCTCGGGGCGACCGGTCTCCCGAGCGACGTCAGCCGCGTCGAGCGGCGCGGTCGGTCTCGAGCAGTCGCAGCCAGAGCTCGCTCATCGTGGGGTAGGCGGGAACGGCGTGCTGCAATCGCGCGACGGGCACCTCGCCGACGATCGCGACGGTCGCCGCGTGCAGCAGCTCGGCGACGTCGTCGCCGACGACGGTGAAGCCGATCACGACGTCGCGCGCGTCGTCGATGACGAGGCGTGCCCGACCCCGGTAGTCGTCGGCGTGCAGGCTCGCACCCGCGACGCGACCGAGGTCGTACTCGGCCACGCGCACCGCGACGCCGCGCTCGGTCGCCTCGGCTGCCGTGAGCCCGACGCTCGCGACCTCGGGCGAGGTGAACGCGACCTGCGGCACCGCGTCGTGGTCGGCGGTGGCCGCGTGGGCGCCCCAGCGCGCCTCGTCGACGAGCGCGCCCGTGGCGCGTGCGGCGATGACGTCGCCGGCGACGCGCGCCTGGTACTTGCCCTGGTGGGTGAGCAGCGCGCGGTGGTTGACGTCGCCGACGGCGTACAGCCAGTCGTGGCCGCGCACACGCTGCGAGTCGTCGACCTCGAGCCAGGTGCCGGCCTCGAGCCCGACCGACTCGAGCCCGAGATCGTCCGTGCGCGGGCGGCGCCCGGTCGCGACGAGCACCTCGTCGGCGACGACGCTCTCGCCGCCCGGCAGCAGCAGCGCCACGCTGCCGTCGTCGCGACGGTCGACCCGCTCGGGCGTCGTGCTCGTGCGCACGTCGACCCCCTCCTCGCGCAGTCGCCGGGCGACCTCCTCGCCCGCGAAGGGCTCGAGCCCCGACAGCAGCCCCGACCGGCTCAGCAGCGTCACCGTCGACCCGAGGGCCGCGTACGCGGTGGCGAGCTCGCAGCCGACCACCCCGCCGCCGATGATCGCGAGGCGCTGCGGCACGCGCGCCGCGCTCGTCGCCTCGCGCGGCGTCCACGGCGCGCTCTCCTCCAGGCCCGGGATGCTCGGCACGACCGGATCCGAGCCCGTGCAGATCGCGACGGCGTGCCGCGCGATCACGACCCGCTCCTCGCCGCCCGGCAGGCTCACCACGACCCGCTTCGCGCCTTCGAGGCGGCCCGCGCCCCGCAGCAGGTCGATGCCCGCGCCCTCCAGCCACCGCACCTGCCCCGCGTCGTCCCAGTGGCTCGTGAAGGCGTCGCGCCGCCGCAGCACCGCGGCGACGTCGAGCTCGCCCGAGACCGCCTCGCGAGCGCCCGCGACGCCGCGCGCGGCACGCAGCGCGGCCGCCGACCGCACGAGCGCCTTCGAGGGCATGCACGCCCAGTACGAGCACTCGCCGCCGACGAGCTCGCGCTCGACGACGAGCGCGGTGAGCCCGCCCTGCACGGCCCGGTCGGCGACGTTCTCGCCCACGGCACCGGCTCCGATGACGATGAGGTCGTAGGCGTCGGCGAGCGGGCGGCTCGTCTCGGCCGAGGTGGTGAGGCTGCGCGGAGCGGGCGTCATGGCGGTGCCTTCCTCGAGCGGTCAGCGACCGGTGAAGCGGGGGGTCTCGCGACGCAGGAAGGCCTCCATGCCGATGCGGGCATCCTCAGTGCGCATGAGGCGCACGAGCTCGCCCTGCAGGCGGGCGGCCGCCGCATCGGGCCCCTGCGCGACGGCGAGGCGAGCGTTCTCGAGCGTCGCCTGCACGGCGAGCGGCGCCTGCACCGAGATGCGGTGGGCGAGCTCGACGGCGCGCGCGAGCTGCTCGCCGGGCTCGACGATCTCGGTCACGATGCCCAGGCGCGCGGCCTCGACGGCGTCGAAGCGGTCGCCCGTGAGCATCCACCGCATGGCGCTGCTCCAACCGGCGACGGCGGGGAACCGCAGCGTCGCCCCGCCGAACGGCAGGATCGCCCGCGCCACCTCCAGCTGCGCGAACGAGGTGTCGCTCGCGGCGACGACGACGTCGCTCGCGAGGGCCAGCTCGATGCCGAGCGTCAGGCACGTGCCCTGCACGGCGAGCACGACGGGCTTGCGCACGCGCGGCCCCTGCACGCCCCACGGGTCCAGACCGCCCTCGGGCACCATGGCGAGCCCCTCGGGCCCGACTCGGGGCGCGATGTGGCCGAGGTCGAGGCCGCCCGTGAAGTGGTCGCCGTGCGCGAAGACCACGCCGACGCGCACCTCGGGGTCGCGATCGAGTTCTCCGTAGGCGAGGGCGAGCTGCTGCAGCATGGCGAGGTCGGCGGCGTTGCGCTTCTCGGGGCGGTCGAGCCCGATGAGCAGGAGGTGGCCGTCGCGCTCGACGGTCACGCGGCGGGGCGCCCCGGCGCCGTCGTCGGGGGTGGGGGAGTCGGACATGGGCGCCACTCTAGCCACGCGCCCCGAGGTCGCGTCGGCGGATGCTCGCGCTGAGGCTCAGGCGCGCGACTCGGGCCGCGCGAGCGCCGAGATCACGCGCAGGATGCTCGGCAGGTCGTCGCTCGCCGCCTCGACGCTCGCCGGGGCGAACTCGGTGACGCCGGCTCCGGCGAGCGGCAGCGCCGCGCGGGCGGCGCCGATCGCGGCCACGAGCTCGGCGGCGGTCGCGCCGAACGGCGTCGGGAATCCGACGCCCGCGAACTCGCTCGGGTCGAGCACGTCGAGGTCGACGTGGGCGTACAGCGCCTCCGCGCCGGAGGCCGCGCGCTCGGCGACGGCCGCGCCGACCTCGTCGAGCCCGACCAGGGCGATGCCGAGCTGCTCGACCGCGTGCTCCTCGGCCGGGTCGAGGTCGCGGGCGCCGACGAGCAGCACGTCGGCGGGGGCGACGAGCCCGGCGTCGATGATCGACCGCAGCACCATGCCGTGGAAGGCGCCGGAGGGCGAGCTCGTGGGCGTGTTGAGGTCGGCGTGAGCATCCGCCCACAGCAGCACCAGGCGGCCGACGCGCGCCGCGTGCTCGACGGCGGCGAGCTCGACCCCGCAGTCGCCGCCGATCGTGATCGCCGGGCCCTCGAGGGCCGCGAGGGCCGCGGTCTGGCGCTCGCGCACGATGCGCAGCGAGCTGAAGCGGTGGATGCCCGTGCCCTCGGCGTCGCCCGCCTCGAGCGGCACCTCGATCGTCGTCGTCGCGCTCGACGGCAGGTCGCCGCGGATCGCCTCCGCCCCGTCGACGAGGCGCATCGCGCGCTCCGCCCCGGAGCCCTGCCACTGGGGGACGACGACGAAGTGCGCGCTCATGGCGTCAGTCTGGCACTCGACCGCGACGCTCGGGGAGGGTCGAGAGCGCCGTGAGCGCCGCCTCGAGCGGGCCGCGCCGCCCGAGCGCCTCGCAGGCGAGACCGACCGCGACCCCCGCGACGACGAGCACGATGAGGATGCCCCAGCCGAGCATCCCCTCGAACCGGCCAGCGCCGCCCAGCGGCGAGAGCGCCGCGAGCACGAGCGCTTGCCCGACGTACACGGTGAGCGCCACGCGGCCGAGGGCGCGCAGCGGCTCGAGGCCGAGCGCGACGGCGCGAGCGGCCGGCCGCGGAGCGCCCGCCCGGTCGACGGGGTCGAGCACCACGAGCAGCAGCCCCAGCACGGCCGCGGCGAGCCCGCCCGAGCCGAGCAGCTCGGCGACCGTGCCCGAGTGCGCGGCCGCGGCTCCTTCGCCGAGCCCGAGCGTCTCGCGCGTCGCGGGCGCGAGGCCGTCGATGAGCGCGGCGGCGCCGTAGCCGGCGACGCTCGCCGTCGCGCCGCCCGCGACGAGGGCGGCGCGCACGCGCGGGCGCTGGAGCCCCGAGCGGGCCGCGAGCAGCCCGGCCACGAGCACCGGCACCCAGAGCAGCGCGGGGTACCAGCCGGTGAGCAGGTAGTCGGTCGCCGTCGCGAGGGGCTCGGTCTGCGGAGCGCCGGCGCGCACGACGGCGTCGCGGAGCGCCGGTGCCGCCGCGAGCACGACCACGCCGACGCAGGCGAGCCACCCCCGGCCGAGGAAGAGCAGCGGCACGAGCAGCAGGAACATGACGCCGTAGTAGTCGAGGATGATCGCGATGCCGTGCGGCAGCAGCCACAGCAGCGCGCCCGCGGCCAGGAGGGCCAGCGCGCGGATCACGATGCGCAGGCGCAGCTCGGAGCGCCGACGACCGCGAGGCGGAGCATCCGCGCCCGTCACCAGGCCCAGCGAGACGCCCGCGACGAGCGCGAACAGCAGGGAGGGGCGGCCGTCGACGAGGTACTCCTCGGCGCCGAGGCCGCCGGGTCGGGGGATCGTGTGGGCGGCGATCATGCCGACGATCGCAAGACCGCGCGCGGCATCGACACCCGCCCAGCGGGAGCTCGGCGGCGGGGGCGCGGGCGTCGTCATCAGGCCGCGAGTCTAGCCGCGGCCGCTGGTGGGCAGACGACGGGGGCGAGAGCGCTCCTCGCGCTGCCCGCCCCCGTCGTGGCGCAGGTCCTCTCGGCCGCTCAGGCGCGCAGGCGGCCGCGCAGCAGCTCGAGCTGGCGCACGAGCTCGGCGGGCATGCGGTCGCCGAAGGTGGCGAAGAACTGCTCGATGTCGTCGGCCTCCGCCAGCAGCGCCTCGCGGTCCTGCGCGAAGAGCTCGTCGACGCGGGCCTCGTCGAGGTCGAGGCCCTCGAGGTTCAGACCGTCGGCGGTGGGGATCGAGCCGAGCGGTGACTCCTGCGCGCAGGCCTCGCCCTCGAGCCGCTCGACCATCCACTGCAGCACTCGCGCGTTGTCGCCGAAGCCGGGCCACAGGAAGGAGCCGTCGGCGCCCTTGCGGAACCAGTTCACCTGGAACACGCGCGGCACGCGCGCCGAGCGGCGCAGACGACGACCGAACGCGAGCCAGTGGGCGAAGTAGTCGCCCATGTTGTAACCGGCGAAGGGCAGCATCGCGAACGGGTCGCGGCGCAGCTCGCCCACGGTGCCTTCGGCGGCCGCCGTCTGCTCCGAAGCGATCGTGGCGCCCAGGAAAACGCCATGATCCCAATCGCGCGCCTCTACCACCAAGGGCACGTTCGTCGCTCGGCGGCCGCCGAAGATGATGGCGTCGATGACGACGCCCTCCGGGTCCTCCCACGTGCTCGCGATCGACGGGCACTGGCGGGCGGACACGGTGAAACGGGAGTTCGGGTGCGCGGCGGGGGTGCCCGATTCGGGGCTCCAGGGGTTGCCGCGCCAGTCGGTGAGGTTCGCCGGCGGGGTCGAGGTCAGGCCCTCCCACCACACGTCGCCGTCGTCGGTCACGGCGACGTTCGTGAAGACGGTGTTGCCCCACAGCGTGTCGATCGCCGTCGGGTTCGTCTTCGGGCTCGTGCCCGGTGCCACGCCGAAGAAGCCCGCCTCCGGGTTGATCGCGCGCAGGCGGCCGTCGGCGCCGATGCGCAGCCAGGCGATGTCGTCGCCGATCGTCTCGACCGTCCAGCCCGGGACGCTCGGCGCCATCATGGCGAGGTTCGTCTTGCCGCACGCGCTCGGGAAGGCGGCCGCGAGGTGGTACGCCTTGCCCGTGGGCGAGGTGACCTTGATGAGCAGCATGTGCTCGGCGAGCCAGCCCTCGTCGCGCGCCTGCACGGAGGCGATGCGCAGGGCGAAGGCCTTCTTGGCGAGGATGGCGTTGCCGCCGTAGGCGGAGCCGTAGGAGAAGATCTCGCGCGTCTCGGGGAAGTGCACGATGTACTTCGTGTCGTTGCAGGGCCACGGCACGTCCTGCTCGCCGGCGGCGAGCGGCGCGCCGACGCTGTGCACCGCAGGCACCCAGTCCGCGCCGAGCGCGATCTGCTCCAGGGCGGCGGTGCCCATGCGGGTCATCGTGCCGGTGCTCACCACGACGTAGGGCGAGTCGGTGACCTGCACGCCGAGCTTCGCCATCGGCGAGCCGATGGGGCCCATCGAGAAGGGCATGACGTACATCGTGCGCCCGCGCATCGAGCCCCGGAAGACTCCCTGCAGCTCGGCGCGCATCGCGCTCGGCTCGCGCCAGTTGTTGGTGGGGCCGGCGTCGATCTCGTGCTCGGAGCAGATGAACGTGCGCGACTCGAGGCGGGCGACGTCGCCCTCGTCGGAGCGCGCGATGAACGAGTAGGGGCGCAGCTCGGGGTTCAGCTGCTCGATGGTGCCCTGCGCGACGAGCAGCTGCAGCAGGTCGTGACGCTCGCGCGTCGACCCGTCGCACCAGTGGATCGCCGCCGGCTCGGTGAGTTCGGCGACCTCGGCGACCCAGGCGGCCACGTCGGAGGGCGTGCCGGCGGGGGCGCCAGCGGCGAGAGGCGCGGCCGCGGGGGTGCGGTCGGTCGTCCGTGCGGTGCGCGGGTGGTCGAGCAGCGTCATGATCGGATCTCCAGTTCTCGGGAACGAATCCCCGTTGTGACCATCGTGCCGTCGGTGGAGGGCGCGTTCGCCCGAAACAGGTGCTAAAGAAACGCTGTTCTTTCGGTATCGTTAACCGCATGAGCGACCTCGTCACCCTCGGCCAGCGCATCCGCCACTTCCGCGGCGCCGCCGGCCTCACCCTCGACCAGCTCGGCGAGCGGGTCGGCGTCGCCGGCAGCCAGCTCTCGCTCATGGAGAACGGTCGGCGCGAGCCGCGCGTCACCCTGCTGACCTCCATCGCCGAGGCGCTCGGCGTGACGCTCGCCGACCTCCTGGAGGAGTCCCCGCCCTCCAAGCGCGCCGCCCTCGAGATCGAGCTCGAGCGCGCCCAGCGCTCGACGCTCTACGCCTCGCTCGGGCTGCCCATGGTGCGCGCGTCGCGCTCCATGAGCGACGAGGTGCTCGAGGCGCTCGTCGGCCTGCACCGCGAGCTCGTCGAGAAGGAGCGCCAGACGATCGCGACCCCGGAGGAGGCCCGCCGGGCGAACACGGAGCTGCGGCTGCGCATGCGCGAGCTGCACAACTACCTGCCCGACATCGAGGATCTCGCCGAGCGGACGGTGCGCGAGAGCGGCCACACGACGGGTGCCCTGACCCACCGCGAGGTCGGGCTCATGGCCAAGCGCCTCGGCTTCGAGCTCGTGCACGTCGGTGACCTGCCGCACTCGGCGCGCTCGGTCATCGATCTGGAGAACGGGCGCATCTACCTGCCGCCCGCGTCGATCCCGGGCGGCCATGGCCTGCGGTCGATGGCCCTGCAGGCGATCGCGCACCGCCTGCTGGAGCACGAGGTGCCGAGGACCTACGCCGAGTTCCTGCAGCAGCGGCTGGAGATCAACTACTTCGCCGCCGCGTGCCTCATGCCGCGCGAGCAGTCGGTCGCCTTCCTGCAGCAGGCCAAGGCCGACCGCAACATCGCCGTGGAGGACTTCCGCGACGCCTTCGGCGTCACGCACGAGGCGGCCGCGCTGCGACTGACGAACCTCGCCACCTCGCACCTGGATCTCACGCTGCACTTCCTCCGGGTCGGCGACGACGGCGCCGTGTACAAGGCGTACGAGAACGACGGCCTGCGGCTGCCGGTCGACGTCACCGGCTCGGTCGAGGGTCAGCTGGTGTGCCGCTACTGGAGCGCGCGGATGGCCTTCGCCCGCACCAACCGCACGACCGAGTTCTACCAGTACACCGATACCCCCGAGGGCACGTTCTGGGAGTCGACCCAGACGGGCACGAGCGCGACGGACGAGTTCTCGATCACGGTCGGGGTGCCCTTCGCGCAGTCGAAGTGGTTCCGCGGGCGCGAGACGACGAACCGCCGAACCTCCACGTGCCCCGACCCGGCGTGCTGCAAGCGGCCCTCGGGCGAGCTCGCGAACCGCTGGCGCGGCAAGGCCTGGACGAGCGCCAAGCTACACGCGCACATCCTGTCGCCGCTGCCGAGCGGCACCTTCCCCGGCGTGGACGACCAGGAGCTGTACCGCTTCCTGGAGGCGCACGCCGAGCGCGTCGACGACTGACGCGACCCCGAGGGGGTGTCCCGGCTCAGGCCTCGGCGGCGGGCACCGGCGCCGGCGACTGCGCGGGCGCGGTGTTCTTCGGCAGGCGGCGCACCGAGGCGCGGCGGCGTCGACGGGGCGTCATCGAGCGCATCTCATCCATCTTGCCGAAGCACAGCAGGCGGTCCTCCGCCTGCAGCTCCTGCTTCGGGCGCGGGTTCGGGATGACGGTCGTGCCGCGATTGAGCGTCAGCACCGTGATGTCGCGATCGAGGATGCCCGACTCGCCGAGGGTCTTGCCCACGATGTCCGCGCCCGCGTGCACGACGAGCTCGGCCACGCCGTAGCCCGTCGACACCGCCAGGCGCTGGCGCACGTCGATGTCGGGGAAGGCGACCTCGTGCGCGATGTAGTCGATGATCGCGCCCGCCACGTCGAGGCCCGTCGCCGTCTCGATGCCCTGCAGGCCGGGGGAGGAGTTGACCTCCATCACGAGCGGCCCGTCGTTGCCCTCGAGCATGTCGACGCCCGCCACGCGCAGGCCCATGATCTGCGCCGAGCGCACCGCGGCGCGCTCGTACTCGGGGCTCAGCGTCACGGGCTCGACGCGGCCGCCGCGGTGCACGTTGGAGCGGAACTCGTCGCCCTCGGCCTGTCGGCGCATCGCGGCGACGACGCGGTCGCCGACGACGAGGGCGCGGATGTCGCGGCCCCGGCTCTCGGCGATGAACTGCTGGATGAGCACGTTCTGGTTCGTCGAGTGCAGCGTCTCGATGATCGCCTCGGCGACCTTCGCCTGCGGAGCGAGGATCACGCCGATGCCCTGCGTGCCCTCGAGCAGCTTGATCACCACCGGGGCGCCGCCGACGCGCTCGATGGCGGGGCGCACGTCGGCGCGGTTGCGCACGAAGGCCGTCGCGGGCATCCCGATGCCGTGACGTGACAGGATCTGCGTGGCCCGCAGTTTGTCGCGGGCGTTCATGATGCCGTTCGCGGTGTTCGGAGTGAAGACGTCCATCTGCTCGAACTGGCGCACGACGGCCGTGCCGAAGTAGGTGATCGAGTTGCCGATGCGGGGCAGGATCGCGTCGTAGGTCGACAGCGGGCGGCCGCGGAAGTCGAGGTCGGGCTCGGGCCCGGTGAGGTCGATCGCGAAGCGCAGGGTGTTGAGCACCTTCACCCGGTGGCCGCGCTGCTCGGCGGCGGCGCGCAGGCGCGAGGTCGAGTACGAGTGCGGGGCACGCGAGAGGATGGCGAGTTTCATGGAGCGCCCCTGACAAGATGAGGGTGTGAACGAGCCCGCCCATTCCATCACAATCGCCGGTTGGCGGGAGTGGGTGGGGATCCCCGCTGCGGGCATCCCGTGGATCAAGGCGAAGCTCGACACCGGTGCCCGCTCGTCGAGCGTGCACGCCTACGACGTCGAGGTCGTGGGGGAGGGCGCGGACGAGCGGGTGCGGTTCCGCATCCGCCCGTGGCAGCAGTCCTCCGACGATGCGGTGCTGCTCGAGTGCCCCGTGCACGACCGCCGTCTCGTGCGCAGCTCGTCGGGGCACGCCGAGGAGCGCATCGTGGTCATCCTCGAGATCGCGCTCATGGGCCGCATCGTGCCCGCAGAGGTCACGCTGAGCAATCGCGACGCCATGGGGTTCCGGATGCTCATCGGCCGTCAGGCGCTGCGTCGAGGGTTCGTGGTCGACTCGGCGAGGTCGTTCCTCGGCGGCCGCGCGCCCAAGGAGGTCCGCCGCGCCAACCGCGGCCGCTGAGTCAGACGCGGCGCCCGGTCGCGATGCGCGGAGCGCGACGACCGCGCTCGTCGCGCGGAGCGCGCTGCGCCGCAGGAGCGGCGGTTCGGGTCGCGTCGGTCGAGATGCGCGGAGCGCGAGGACCGCGCTCGTCGCGCTGAGCGCGCTGCGCCGCAGGAGCGGCGGTCCGGGTCGCGTCGGTCGAGATGCGCGGAGCGCGAGGACCGCGCTCGTCGCGCGGAGCGCGCTGCGCCGCAGGAGCGGCGGCGCAGCCAGAAATCAACACAGCGCCCCCGACAGGATTCGAACCTGCGGCCCTCAGTACCGGAAACTGATGCTCTATCCCCTGAGCTACGGAGGCGAGAGTCAGCCTAGCGGGTTCCCCGCGGCTGCGGCGCCGTGCCAGCATGAGCCCATGTCGGAGCGGCCGGGTGGGGCGGCGCTCGTCCGCGAGGTCGGGTGCGGGATCGTCGGCGAGCTCGGCGAGCCGGCGTCGCTCGTGCTGGCCATCGCGGTCGCCGACACGGAGGGGCTGTCGCGCTCGGAGCGCCTGCGCGTCGAGGTCGACGGCCGCGCGCTCGACGTGGCGGAGCATCCGGGGCCGGAGGGCACCCGCTGGCACACCGTCGACGCGCCGGCCGGCTCGCTGCGCATCGACTACGAGGCGACGGTGCGGGGGCGGGCGCGTCCCGCCCGCGTGTCGACGCTCGACCGGATCGTCGACGTGCGCCCGAGCCGCTACGTCGAGAGCGACATCGTGCCGGCCCTCATCGACGCGGAGGTGGTGCGGGGGCTGCACGAGCTGGCGCCGGTCGATCGGGTGCTGGCGGTCCGCGATGCGGTCGACGGCGCGCTGGAGTACTCGTGGGCGACGACGCGCCCGACGGACGGCATCGCTGAGCCGCTGCAGGCCGGGCAGGGGGTCTGCCGCGATTTCGCGCACGTCGTGACGGGGCTGCTGCGGGCGACCGACCTGCCGGCGCGCGTGGTCTCGGTGTACGCGCCGGGGCTCACGCCGATGGATTTCCATGCCGTCGTCGAGGTGGCCGTCGACGGCGAGTGGCTGCTGATCGACGCGACGGGGCTCGCGCCGCGGCGGGCGATGCTGCGCGTCGCGACGGGGCGGGATGCCGCGGACACGGCGTTCCTCGCAAGCGACGGCTCGGCGCTCGCGCTCGCCTCCGTGCGTGTGCGCGCCGAGGCTTCCGAGGCGTTCGAGGAGCGCCCGGGCGAGCTCGTCGCGCTCGGGTAGTGCTCGTCGGTCGCCCACGGGCGGCTCGGTAGGATTCCAGGGTGAATCCCGACCTCCTCACCTCGCATCTGCTCGCCGCCGTCACCGACGCGGTCGAGCGACGCGACGCCGAGGTGGCCGGCCCGCTGAGCGCGGCGGACATCGCGCTCGAGCGGCCGCGCAATCGCGACCACGGCGACTGGGCAACGAGCGTCGCGCTGAAGCTCGCAAAGCGCATCGGGCTCGCGCCGCGCGCGCTCGCCGATGAGCTCGCGTCGGCGTTCGCGGCCATCGACGGTGTCGCGAGCGTCGAGGTGGCGGGCCCCGGCTTCCTCAACATCCGTCTGGAGGCCGGTGCTGCCGGCGCGCTCGCCGCCGCGATCGTCGCCGCGGGCGAGGGGTACGGGCGCACCGAGGCGCTCGCGGGGCAGTCGATCAACCTCGAGTTCGTCTCGGCCAACCCGACCGGGCCCCTGCACATCGGGCACACGCGCTGGGCGGCGCTCGGCGACTCGCTCGCGCGCGTGCTGGCAGCCTCGGGGGCGGCCGTCACGAGCGAGTTCTACATCAACGACGCCGGCGCCCAGATGGACACCTTCGGCGAGTCGGTGCTCGCCGCCGCCCTCGGCGAGCCCGCGCCGGAGAACGCGTACCCGGGGCAGTACATCGCCGATCTCGGTGCCCGTGCGCTCGCCGAGCGGCCCGACCTGCCCTCGCTGCCGCGCGAGGAGGCTCTCGTCGTCGCTCGCGAGCTCGCGTACGGCTGGCAGCTGGCCGAGATCCAGGAGTCGCTGGCTCGCTTCAACGTGCACTTCGACGTGTGGTTCAGCGAGCGGCAGCTGCACACGGCGACCGCCGACGGCCCGAGCCCGATCGACGGCGCCGTCGACCGCCTGCGCGCGCAGGGCCACGTCTTCGACGAGGACGACGCCATCTGGGTGCGCACAACCGACTTCGGCGACGACAAGGATCGGGTCATCAAGCGCGGCAACGGCGTCTACACCTACTTCGCCGCCGACGCCGCCTACTACCTGTCGAAGAAGGACCGCGGCTTCGGGCTCACCATCTACCTCCTCGGCGCCGATCACCACGGCTACGTGCACCGCCTGAAGGCGCTCGCCGGGGCCGCGGGTGACGACCCCGCGCGCGACATCGAGGTGCTCATCGGGCAGCTGGTGAGCATCAACGGCGCCAGGCTCAGCAAGCGCGCGGGCAACATCATCGAGCTGAACGACCTGCGCGAGTGGCTCGGCACCGACGCGCTGCGCTACTCGCTCGCGCGCTACCCGGCCGACTCGCCGCTGACGCTCGACCCCGAGCTGCTGCGCAAGCGCACGAACGACAACCCCGTCTTCTACGTGCAGTACGCGCACGCCCGCACCCATCAGGTGGCGCGCAACGCCGACGCCGCGGGCGTCGACGGCTCGGGCTTCGACGCCGAGCTGCTCACCGACGAGACGGAGAGCGTGCTGCTCGGGGCCCTCGCCGAGTTCCCCCGCATCGTCGCCCAGGCCGCCGAGCTGCGCGAGCCGCACCGCATCGCGCGCTACCTGGAGGAGCTCGCGGCCTCCTTCCACCGCTGGTACGACGCGTGCCGGGTGACGCCGATCGGGGATGCTCCCGTCGAGCCCGTGCACCACGCACGACGTGTGCTCGCCGACGCGACGGGCCAGGTGCTCCGCAATGGCCTGGCCCTGCTCGGCGTCTCGGCTCCCGAGCGGATGTGACCGTGAGCGACGAGACGGCGCCCCTGCCCGAGCGCGTCGCCGCGCAGCTCGACGCCGCGCCCGCGCCCGCGCCGCCGACGCGCCGCCGGGGCCGCATCGCGCTCGTGGTCGCGCTCGTCATGCTCGCGCTGCTCGTGGTCGCGGCGGTCGTCGCCGACGTCGCGGCGCGAGCAGCGATCCGGGGCGAGATCGCCGACCGCACGCGCGCGCTGCTCGAGCTCGATCCCGAGCATCCCGTCAACGTCGAGGTCGCGGGCGCCTCCGTGCTGTGGCAGGCCGTCACGGGGCGGTTCGAGCGCGTCGACATCGACGCGGGCGAGATCGCTACCGGTGGCCTGCAGGGGCGGCTCGCGGTCACGGCCACGGGCATCCCCACCGATCTGTCGCAGCCCGCGGAGCGCGTCGAGGCGACCTTCCGCGTCGCCGAGAGCGACCTGCCGGCGATCGCGAGCGCCCTGTCGAGCCTCGAGATCGAGGATGTCGTGCTCGAGGGCGACGAGGTCCGGTTCCGGTCGGCGCTCGACGTGCTCGGCATCCCGCTCGAGTTCGCAGTGGGCCTCCGACCGGAGGCGGTCGACGGGGCCCTCGCCTTCACGCCGTCGACGCTGAGCCTCAACGGCGACGAGCTCGACCTGGAGGAGTTCGCCGGACAGTTCGGGGGGATCCTCGGCGACGGGGTGCTCGCGACGCAGACGGTGTGCGTCGCGGAGAGCCTGCCGCGCGACCTCGTGCTCGAGGCCGTGACGGTCGAGGGCGATGAGCTCGTGGTGCGGCTCGGCGCCGACGACGCCGTGCTCGAGGGCGACGGCTTCACCGAGCGCGGCACCTGCCCGGCGGGCTAGACGCTCACCTGCTCCAGGTGCTCCGGCACGCGGGCCGGCACCCCGAGCTCGTGCTCGATGCGCGAGCGCAGCACGTCGGCGGGGCCCGGCTCGCCGTGCACCACGTAGGCGCGGTCGACGCTCGCGCCGCGCATCCAGGCGATGATCTGGTCGGCGTCGGCGTGCGCCGACATGCTCGACAGCTGCACCACCTCGGCCTCGATCGGCACCTCGCGGCCGAAGACGCGCAGCGCGGTCGCGCCGTCCGCGAGGGCCGCGCCGCGCGTGCCGCCCGCCTGGAAGCCGGTGAGCACGATGGCGTTGCGCGCGTCGGGCCCGTACGCGGTGAGGTGGTGCAGGATGCGCCCGCCGGTCAGCATGCCGCTCGCGGCGATGATGATCATGGGGCCGCCGCGCAGGTTCAGCAGCTTCGAGTCGTCGACGGTGCGCACCATCGTCGCGAGCTCGTAGAGGTCGTCGAGCTCGGCGCCGCGCACGCGGTGCTCGTCGGGGTGGGCGCGGTACAGCGCGGTCGCGTCGACCGCCATGGGGCTGTTGAGGTAGATCGGCACCGCGGGCAGGCGCCCGGCCCGCCGCAGGCGTGAGAGGTGCAGCAGCATCGCCTGCGCGCGCCCCACCGCGAAGGCCGGGATCAGCACGACGCCGCCGCGGCCGAGTACGCGCTCGAGCACCGGCGCGAGCTCCTCCGCGGGGTCGGCGTCGGGGTGGTGGCGGTCGCCGTAGGTCGACTCGACCAGCAGGGCGTGGGCGGGTGGCAGGGCGGCGAGCGGCTCGGGCCCGAGCATGAGCGCGTCGTCGCTGCGGCCCAGGTCCCCGCTGACGTGCAGCTGGCGCCCTCCGGCGCGCACGCGAACGTGCGCCGCGCCGAGGATGTGGCCCGCGTGGTGCAGCTCAGCCTCCACGCTGCCCGGCAGCGCGATCGTGTCGCCGAAGCGGCGGGCGTGCACGCGCTCGAGCGCGCGCTGGGCATCCTCTGACGTGTACAGCGGTGTCGGCCGCTCGTGCTTGGAGTAGCCGCGCTTCGCGGCGAACCGGGCCTCCTCCTCCAGGAGGTGCGCCGAGTCGGGCCACAGCAGGCCGACGAGCTGCTCGGTGCCCGGCGAGCAGAAGATGGGCCCTGCGAAGCCGTCGCGCACGAGCGCGGGCAGGTAGCCCGAGTGGTCGAGGTGCGCGTGGGTGAGCACGACGGCGTCGATGCTCTCCGGTGGCACCGGGAAGGCGGCGCGGTTCCGCAGCCGCAGCTGCTTGTACCCCTGGAAGAGGCCACCGTCGATGAGGATGCGCGCGCCGCCGTGCTCGAGCAGGAACCGCGAGCCGGTCACCGTGCCGGTGCCGCCGAGGAATCGCAGCGTCGGCCGCTCGTCGACCATGTCAGCCTCCCGTCGCGCACGCGGCGTCGCGTGCTCGGCACCAGTGTGCGCGCGCGAACGCCCGCCGCCCAGGGGCGAAAGTCCCCGCCTGCGCGCGCGATAGGATTCCCCTCGGCTTCAGGGACCAATCCGGGTTCGCTCGCCTCACTCCAGCGCAGATCTTCCGTGAGGTGCTTCTCCGTGTCCGTCAACCCGCTCGCTCCGGCGTGGCTCCGCCACCCCGACGATGCGAACGTGCTGCCCGCGCACGTCTGGCCGGCCTCGGCCGCGCGTGACGCCGACGGCGCCCTGACGATCGGGGGAGTCAGCGCCCGCGAGCTCGCCGACCGCTTCGGCACGCCGCTCTACGTCATCGATGAGGCGGATGCCCGCTCGCGCGCCGCGCGCACCCGCGCCGCCTTCGGCGCCGCCCTCGCCCCGCACGCCTCGACCGCCACCGTGTACTACGCAGGCAAGGCCTTCCTCTGCACCGAGGTCGTGCGGTGGATGCTCGCCGAGGGCCTCAACATCGACGTCGCGAGCGGCGGCGAGCTCGCCGTCGCGCTCGCGGCCGGCGCCGACCCGGCGCGCCTGGGCCTGCACGGCAACAACAAGTCGCTCGCCGAGATCGACCGCGCTGTCGGCGTCGGCGTCGGCGCGATCGTCGTCGACTCGCTCATCGAGATCGACCGCGTCGCCGCGGCGGCCGAGCGCCACGGCCGCACGCAGGCGGTGCGCGTGCGCATCAACTCGGGCGTGCACGCCCACA
>VFQO010000715.1_pt1 | contig 31907 bp, 26 predicted proteins | sample 3512331 | NCBI WGS metagenome assembly VFQO01 (sample SAMN10412371, study PRJNA504923) | tailings metagenome | isolation source: Replicate 3 from Balatoc abandoned mine | place: Philippines: Itogon, Benguet | collected 2017-08-28 | reverse complement strand
AAAATGAAGGCAATACTGATGTAGATGATGATAACAACGACGATAATGATGAGGAGAGCCTCGATGAGAACGATGACAATGATGAGGATGAATACAACGCATAATTCATATACCGCTAAAACTATTATCCATGTTAATCAGCAATACTTTACCTCGAGTTTTTCTTTACGACCAGCAGGGCTCCAAACTGGTTCTTTCAGACCCTTCAACAACCATGCAACCAGAAGCGGTGCTGAATATGTACGCACAGACTTACCCTGAATTAACCACCGCCAAGATCGAAGGACCGGAAATCAAAAATGACCGGGTGGAATACATCTTCCAGGCAATGCTTGGCACAAAAGGATAACCATGAATAAAAGATGTAAAATAAGATTTGTAAAACCTGTTAAAAATCATTCGTTATGCCAGCAGCTAGCACAGATCGGGCAGTTCGCAGAAAGATTAAACAAATTGCCGGACTCAGACGCAGTAAAAAAAGCAAAATTGCGTGCGGTACCTGTGGCCCAGTTGCCCCTGATTTTTTAAGGCAGCAGTTCTTACCGATAACATTCAATAAGACCTCCAACGCTCAGAATTGGGAAAAGATTGAACAGGTGTTTTTCGCTTCCGTAGAACATTTATGCACCTTGCATAAAATTAATTTTGTAACCGAACCTGACCTTTCTTTCCCAATGAACATTGCGGTTGCTTACCGCTTCTTAAAAAAAGAACTGGAAACCATTGATTCTTCACTATACCTGTTGATCACGGAGAACAGGAGTAAGACCACACTTGCCACCATTAAGTCACTGCACAAAGATTATAACTTGTTTTATGTGCCGTTAAACGCACTGGATGAATTGCACCGTGATAAGAACAAAGGCTGCTTTGATCTTGTGCTTTCAGTATTTGGTTATCTCAACCAACATGTCCGGTTGCCTTTGCTATGTGAAAACGATTACCTGAGTGGATGCTATGAGGCAATAACGGAGTGGGTAACCAATGCAGACAATGAACTAGAAGAAGCAGAGTACAACCGCTATTGTGCCGATTTAAAAGCAATGTATAAAAAGATCAGCATTCTTGAAAAAGCGGTACTTGATCCTTGGCATTTGGCTGTATTTAAAAAAAGGCTGAATGCATTTAAACCCCTTGGTAATACGGAAAGAAGATTAAAGGTGGTTGCCCGGAAATTTTATTCGCTTTACCAAGAGTTTCCAAACAGAAGTTTTCACGAAAATATTCATTGTGAACACCTGAAAGAAGGTGAAGGTGAACGAGGATATCCTGATCATTATTTTAGCTTTTTCTGGGACGACCATTGCTGGATCCACGACCACCTGATGGAATACGTGAACTGTGATTTGCAGGAACTCTTAGAATTTGAAGTACCGGTATCAGTACAATATTTTGACAGGAAGCAAACTTCGGTTACGCACGCATTTCCATTTGAGAACAAATTGCTCACCCTGATGGACGAACTCTGCGCCGTCTTATATCGTTTTAATTATGAAAAACATCACGACTGATTTTACAAACATGCACCATCCTTACAAGGGACTGGTAGTTTACCGATCGGTAGAAGAAGCACCGGATTATTATGTGGAAGCCTATGACTTCAACGATGCTGGGAAGATGGTCAACCCACATCCACTGTCCTTGCAAGAAAGCCAGCAACTGGCGGCCACCTTACAGACTTCCTCAGAATTATCGGATAGTTACCTGCAATGCCGTGAGTTAATGCCAGCTAAACTCTTGTACACGCGTCAGGGTTCCAACGCATTTGCAATCTGGTACACGCCTGCCATAACGCATTTTTTAGCATTTACACCGGACTTAAAAATACCGGATGGCAAATACCCGGTACCTCCGATGTTATGGAAAGCATCCCGTACCAGTGTAACTGTGTTTGCACTTGCGAAAAATGAAACGCCGACCTTGAAAACTACGCTTTTTAAGGCTCCATTTTTCAATGTACATGACGATGGTAATGTCTGTATGGGAACGGTGGATATCGATATTGACCGACATACCCACTTGGAAGCATTTATGAGCAAATGGGAAGAGTATTTTTTCAATTCCAGGTTCTCCCATGTTCTGGGTGGTAAAAGCCCGGTAAAAGGTAACATCATTCAGCTCTGGCAATCCCTGAAAGATTCGCGCAGGAAATTTCCTGTTAGTTGTCTTCTAAAACATTCAATCACCCTTAAAAAACTGATCGCATGATTACTCAAAAACCTGTCGTGCATTTTACGGACAACTACCTGCTGAACCCCACTAATCCAGTAACGGTAAATCTTATTGGCGCGGGTGGAACCGGAAGCCAGGTATTGACCGCACTAGCGCGGATGAGTCATTCACTGATCGCACTTGGTCACCCCGGTTTATTCGTACGGTTATTCGATGATGATGTAGTAACAAAAGCCAACCTCGGCAGGCAGCTATTTTCTAAGGCTGAATTGGGGATGCACAAGTCCGCAGCTTTGATTGCGAGAGTCAACCGGTTCTTTGGGAGCAACTGGAAAAGTGTAGCCTCCAAATATGATTGGCTACCCAATCCGAAAGAGGAATTGTTTGCCAACATCACCATTTCCTGTGTCGATACAGTGAAGGCAAGGTTTACAATTGCCACTGTATTATCTAAACTGGAAAGGCAGAACAACGGCCCATATAAGCTCATTTACTGGATGGATTTTGGCAATGCGCAACAGACAGGTCAGGTTATTTTTTCTACTGTATATCCGGTAAAGCAACCCGCTTCACAGATGTACGAAACAGTAGGCTCTTTGCCTACTGTAACCAAACTTTACCGCAGACAATTGAAGGACGTGCAAGAAGATGATCAGCCCAGTTGTTCGATGAGCGAAGCACTTACCAAGCAGGATCTGTTTATCAACACCTCTATAAGTGCTTTGGGTTCATCTCTTCTGTGGAATTTATTCAGGGAAGGAATGACATTTTACCGTGGCTTTTTTTTGAATTTAAAACAGTTCTCTTCTAACCCAATTCCCATCACTACCTCCAAAACCTAAACCATGCAAACCCTATTATTCATGACCATGGAAGTCGATCCGAATGACCCGCCACAAGATGGGCCATTTTATGTCATAGAATGGTTCCACGAACCGCAATTTGTTGTGGATGAAAAGGGTAATATAAAGTCCTTTGTTACCTACCTTGAAGCAATCGCAGAAGCAAGAGATTGCCAGAATGGCTATTTGCTTGCTTTTTAGATGCTATAAGTTGTATTTAGCTTCGCAATCGCCGATCTTTATTTATACTCACTTGCCTAATATAAAGGCAAGCTACGCAGGACATTTCTGCCCTTTCTAATTTTACATAGTAATTCCGACAGACCCTGAAAAAAGGTCGCTGGGTGTTTCCGCATGGTAGCCGACTTATCGCCGGCTGCAAGATGTACAAACGTAATACGTTTGGGATCATTTGACACTCACTCGGAACTCGTTCGTGTTGTGATTGACTGAAAACAAAAGTGATGGACAAGGAAAAACGAATGATTCGAAACAAGATCATTACACTTCGTATCAATGAAGATGAGTTTTCAACCCTGGTCAAAAACCGCCAAAAGACCACTGAGAAAACCAACAGTAATTACCTACGCAAACTTGCCCTTCACAAAGCCGTAACTATCAAGACCAGAAACACATCAATGGATGAGCTTTCCGCAGAGTTGATCCTGCTGCGAAAAGAAATCAATCACATTGGCAACAACTTTAACCAGGCTGTTCACAAGCTACACACGCTGGATAAAATCCCTGAATTCCGCGTATGGGTTACTGTTTATGATAAGACAAGACAGGATGTCCAGGCTGTCACAGAGAAGCTATGTAATCAAATTCAAAAATGGTCAGACCAATGGTTGCAAGGATAACATTCCCGGCTTCAATTAGTGAAACACTGAATTACAATGAACACAAAGTTCAAAAAGGGGTAGCCATGTGCATTGCAGAAAACAACTTTTTATTGCCGATCACAGCCATGAATTTTTACCACAAACTCGATTGGTTCAATCAAAGGAATAAATTGAATGAACGTGCCACTACAAAAACAATGCATGTGTCTCTGAATTTTTCGCCATCTGAAAATTTTCTAGTCGATAAGTTAAATTCAATCGCACAGGATTATATGGAACGAATCGGATTTGGCGACCAACCCTATCTCGTTTACCAGCATAAAGATGCGGGGCATCCTCACCTCCATATTGTCGCAACAACGATCCGGGGAGATGGTACACGGATCAATACCCACAACATAGGCCGGAATCAATCGGAAATGGCGCGCAAACTGGTAGAGGAAAAACATGGACTCATAAAGGCGGGGACAACGTCAAATGAACTGGCCTTAGCTTCTCGCATTCAAAATAGGTTAGAATATGGCAAATCAGAAACCAAACGAAGTATTGCCAATGTGCTGAAGCAGACCATCAATCTTTATAATTATGTTTCGCTGGCGCAGTTCAACGCGATATTGTCCGCGTTCGGTGTAAAAGCAGATCGTGGCAAGGAAGAGAGCTTTACGCACCGAAAAAATGGCCTTCTATACCGGATGATCGATAAAGAAGGTCAAGCCATCGGAATACCCATAAAAGCCAGCTCCATTGCAGGCAAACCAACCCTCGCCTATCTGGAGAATCGTTTTACCCTCAATAAAACCAATCGGGATGTTTTAAAACTGCAGCTCAAAAACAGCCTTGACCATTGCCTGATGCAGAGACCTACATCCCTTGACAAAATGACCCAATTCCTAAGCGACCAACCCATCCAAACAGTTCTGCGACAAAATGCAGAAGGAAGAATTTATGGTATCACATTTGTCGACCATAAAAACAGAAGCGTTTTCAATGGATCAGAATTAGGCAAAGAATACAGTATAGCAGGATTGGCCAAAAAACTGAAAACAGCAAAACAAAAAGTCATAAAGTTGATCCATGCTGAACAAAAAAATGCAGAGAAAAACGCGCAACAAATCGAAGGCCTGGTCAATGACCTACTTCAGACGGAACCTGGAACTCAGCATATACCCTTCCACCTAAAGAAAAAGAAACGAAAAAAACAAAGAGGCATATAAGTAAATCTATTGAGCAATGGGAACAGGTGAGAATGAACAGGGTTTGCGAAAAATAGTGGACTTAAGCAGGTGGCTTTCCGTTGGCCTTTTGCTGCTACATTTTTACTATAGTTGTTATGCTGCCTTTGCAGATTATGGTCTGCGTTCTTCTTTATCAGACCGCATGTTACAGTCCATCGCTAAAACAGGGGTGTTCGAAAGTACCCTGAAAATCAAGTCTCTTATTTTAGTTCTCTTAATCATTTCCTTTCTGGGAGCAAAAGGTAAAAAAGACCAGGAGTACAAATTAAGTGCAGTGATCAGTTGGATCATCTGTGGAATACTATTATTCTTTCTCAGCAGCTTTCTTCTTGCATCAGATTTGAATATGGCTACTACTGCCTCCTCTTACATCCTTGCCTGTAGTACGGGATTTGGATTACTGGTTTTTACTGGTGCCCGGTTGAGCCGCTTGATCTTTGACAATTTAAAGCAGGATATTTTCAATGAAGAAAATGAAACATTCCCGCAGGAAGAAGTTCCGCATGTCAATGAATACTCGATCAACTTCGCTGCACAATACCGGTTAAAAAATAAAGTTCGTAAATCCACGATATCCTTCCCCAATCTTTTACGTGGACTTTTGGTAACAGGCAGTCCGGGTGCAGGTAAATCATGGTTTGTGATCCTTCCCATGATTCGCCAGTTGATCTCGAAAGGCTACACCATGTTCATTTACGACTTTAAATATGATGACTTGTCAAAAGCTGCCTATAATTGGTTGTTACAAAACACCTCCGCGTATAAAACGCCGCCTGCATTCTATGCCATCAATTTTGACAACCTCGCCTGCTCGCACAGATGCAATCCGCTGGACCCAGATTCCATGTTTGACATCACCGATGCCACTGAATCAGCCAGAACAATCTTACTGGGTCTTAATACCCAGTGGATTAAAAAACAGGGAGATTTCTTTGTAGAGTCTCCGATCAACTTCGTAACAGCCATTATCTGGTTTTTAAGAAAGTATGAAGACGGGGTATACTGTACCCTACCCCATGTGATTGAACTGATGCAGGTAGAATATGATACATTGTTCCCGGTTCTAAATTCAGAACCGGAAATTGAAGTATTTGTAAACCCTTTTATTACGGCATTCCAAAACGATGCAATGGAACAATTAGAAGGACAGGTAGCTTCCGCCAAAATCGGAATGGCCAGACTGGCATCCCCCCAACTTTATTGGGTACTTTCAGGTAACGACTTCACACTCGACATCAATTCGCCCTGGCAACCAAAAATTGTCTGTGTGGGCAACAACCCCGACAAGCGTTCCATATATGGGGCCGTCCTCTCCCTCTACGCCTCCCGCCTGATTAAGATCGTAAACAGAAAGGATAAGCTCAAAAGTGCCTTGGTTTTTGACGAGTTCCCAACCATCTTTTTCAACGATATTGATGGGCATATCGCAACTGCCAGAAGCAACAAAGTAGCCACCATACTTGCCGCTCAGGATTTTTCACAGCTAAAAAAGGATTATGGAAAGGATCAGGCAGATGTAATCACGAATATTTGCGGAAATATTATTTCGGGTCAGGTAACAGGAGAAACCGCCCGATTGCTATCAGAAAGGTTCGGTAAGATTGTACAGTTGCGACAGAGTATGAGTATCAATAGTAATGATACCAGTATTAGCAAATCTTGGCAGATGGACAATGCCGTACCCGCCTCAAAAATTGCCGCTCTCTCCTCCGGGGAATTTGTTGGCATGGTGGCGGATAATCCTGATGATAAGATTAAGCTAAAAATGTTTCACGCAGAAATCCTGCAGGATACCGAGTCAATAAACAGGGAGATGAGAGACTTTAAGGAAATCCCACCTGTTTATAGTATTTCACAACAGGATATTCTGGATAATTTCTACCAGATCAAACTTGATATCAGGCGATTAATTGAAAATGTTGTTGCGAAACTTGAAAATGAGTCTAAAACTGGTTAAAACATAGCCGGGAGTAGATACTTTGGAGATACATTTTCCTTGTCAAACCCCCCTCCGGTTGGTAAGGGGGTATTGCCAAGTAAAATACAAGGATTAGACACAGTTCTAGTCTGCCTATAATTGTATCCTGTTTATCTTGGCGCAGCACCCAAAGCTGCTCACTAAAAGAGAAAATGAGGATTGCTCTTGTAAATCAAACACCTTTTCTGTTCTGTATCGCACATAAAATGGGATCATTTTCGGGCCGAGTCTTGTCATGTTGCGTACAGATACCAGCTAAAAGCATAATATCTGAAACAAATTGGTTCGAAAATTCCCAACCTCTGGTCACGAAAGCCCCTCGGTTTCTGTGGGGCTTTTTTATTATATTGCCCTATGAATGTTCAAATGGAAGAAGGCTGGAAAGAATTGCTCTCCAAAGAGTTTGAAAAACCATTCTTTCAGAAGTTAGCGCTTCATTTACGAACCGAGAAAGCCACCAAAGCGGTTATTTATCCTCCGGGGCCTCTTATTTTCAATGCATTTAACAGCACTCCCTTTCAATCGCTTAAAGTGGTTATTCTTGGGCAGGATCCCTATCATGGGCCAGGACAGGCACATGGATTGAGCTTTTCTGTACCTGATGGAATAAAACCACCGCCTTCTTTGGTGAATATCTACAAAGAACTACAGCAGGATATCGGAATGCCCATGCCAACAACTGGGAATCTTAGTTCCTGGGCAAAACAAGGGGTTTTGCTCTTAAATGCTGTTTTAACAGTAAGGGCCAATGAACCGGCCAGCCATGCAAAAATTGGCTGGATGGATTTCACAGATGCGGTGATTCGTAAAATTTCAGCCGAGAAACAGGGCGTGGTTTTTTTGCTCTGGGGTAAATTTGCACAGGAAAAGCAAGCATTGATAGATGAAACAAAAAACTATGTATTGAAAGCGGCACACCCCTCTCCTTTTAGTGCAGATAAAGGTTTCTTTGGATGTAAACATTTTAGTAAGACCAATGAATTGCTGGTACAGCAGGGACTGGATCCCATTGACTGGCGATTGCCTTAATATGATACCATGAGAATACTTAAATCGATATATGGAAGAATCTGGGCCTTTTGGGGGCTAACAACTTTTGTGGTTACCTTTCTAATCATTATCATACCATCCCTGCTAACGGCTTTAATTCCTGACCCCAAAGGCATGGGCTATTTCATTAAACTGGCTAAGCTTTGGATGAATACCTGGTTGTTTTTAATTGGATGTCCTGTTACAGTAAGAGGTAAACATTATTTTAAAAAAGGACAGCCTTATATTGTAACCTGCAATCACAATTCGCTGCTGGATATACCTTTATCATCCCCTTTTATTCCCGGCCCTAATCAAACTATCGCCAAAAAAGAATTTACCCAAATACCCATATTTGGATGGTACTATGAACGTGGTTCTGTAATAGTTGATCGAAAAAGCGATGCTAGCAGAAGAAAAAGCTACGAACTAATGAAAGCTGCACTGAAGAAGGGATTCCATATGTGTATTTATCCGGAAGGAACCCGCAACAGAACTCAGGAACCGCTGAAACGCTTCTATGATGGAGCTTTTAAATTGGCAGCTGAATCCGGCTACCCTATAATCCCTGCTGTAATATTAAATACGAAAAAAGCATTACCGGCAAACCGTTTCTTTTATCTGATGCCTCATAAACTTGGTTTACATTTTCTGCAGCCCATAGAGGTTGCCAATCGTTCTGCAGAAGAGCTAAAAGAAGAGACCTTTAATACGATGGCAGCCTATTATGTGAAGCACCAGGATTAAAATTGAGAATCATTAACCTAACACAAAACCATTTATAAAATTTATTCTAAGTTGTTTGTTTCATTACAAACTTGAAAAAGTGCGGCTTCTGTTGATTCTTAAATCTCTTAGAATGCCTGATTTAGGACTAACCGTAATATTGAATGATCTAAAAAGCCCAACAGGCGTAACGTTAATGGAAAGTTGCCAGCAGTGCATTTCACGGGTGATAAAAGTACTCAACTGCTGAAGATTCCCTCGGGAAATATCATAGAAGCCTGTAGCACCCACTTTCCATTTATCTGTTAGACTGAAGTCGCCATTAAAGTTGAATGTTGAAAAAGTTTGTGTTATAAACCCACTATAGTCTGGTTTAAGCACCCTAGTAAAGTTAAAAGAGTAAGCAATGGATAAATTCCAGGGAATATTAAAGTCTGTAAACTCTGCAGGATTGGCGCGCGCAAATTGTAACTGACGTTGTTGCTCATCCGGTGTCATAAAAGGATCAATGGGTAAATCTTTTTTCTCGTCTTTACCATCTTTTGATTTGCTTCTGAAAGAAGTAGAAACGGCAATATTACCACTGGTAATTCTACCGAATTTAAATTTGGATGGATCCCATAATATGCGTTTTTGTCTGAATCCCCTGTTGTCTACATCGTAAGGATCCAGATTGGCGCTGGCGGTTATATTTACTTTTTCAAATAAGGTACTTCTGGCATAAAAATTAAAATTGCCCAGCTGAAAACTATCGGCTAGTAAATTGTAATTAGAATTAAATCCGAATCCATCAATCAATTTTACTTTCTTGCCTGCTTTATCGGAACTGTCCTGTTTGTTTTTGGTTTTCATTTCCAATAGGTTGTCAATTCCAAATCCAATACCACCAAATGAACCTTCTCCAAATGCACCCAATATTCCTCCATCAAACTGAGATACCCTGATGGTTCTGTTACTGGTGTCAACTTTTAAATTGTAATAGTATTTAGCATTCATATCAGGCTGATAATTAATTGACAAAGTAGGCCTGATTTCGTGTCTGATGGCAATAATATTACTGGTTGGTTTGAATTTATAGGTACCAAAAATCCTTGTATTGGCTGCCAATCCAAAACTCATTTGCCTGGCCGCATAAAATCCTCTTTGAATAACAGTATCAACCTTATTAGTGGTATTGTTCCAGGATCTGAAATTACGCTGACCATACCATCTTTCTGAATAAGAAACACTTGGTGCAATGGTAATGGGCCCCAGGGAAGGTAAAGAGAGTGTAATAGGAATACTATGCTGGGCACCATATTGCAAAGTGTCGAGTATTCTTCTTAAACTAAATGCGGTATCATAAAAAGAAATCTGGTTTTGAAAGTTCCCACTGTAACCAATACCAATTTTTTCATACCATTTGCCTGCACCTACCTGATCTTTTTTCTGGAAGGGATAGAAAGTAACTACGTTAAAATTGACCGTTGGCAGATTCATATTTACCAAACGGAGATTATTATTCTGGTTATGATTCAAGTTTACAGATAGGTTGTATTTTCCTTTCCAGTCCTTACTATAACTGATAGAGGAACTTAATTGGTTTTGGAAGTTTACAAATGGATTATTTAGTATGGTTCTATTAAAACGGCTACTACCAAAATTCACGTTAGCAGAAAAACTAGTTCCTGGTCTGGCCCTGGAATCTCTACTATGAGACCAATTAATCATGAAAGAACGGGTAGTATTGAATTCGTCTTTGCTTAAAGTGCTTCTGTTTAGTGTTTTGGTATTCTGAATAGTAATATTCAGATTCCCCGTATAAGCATAACGCTTAATGTACTTCGAATTAATATTTAAGTTCCAGCCTCCAAATGAGTATAAATTAGAACGTAAAGTGACATCCATTTTCTCGCTCAATACAAAATAATAACCCAGCCCTTCCAGTCCTAACCCAAAATCAGGACTGCCCGTAAATGCAGGCGGTAATAATCCCCCATGCCTTCCCTTATTCAAAGGAAATATTCCAAATGGGATTCCTAATGGCATGGGAACCCCTTCGAACTCAGGAAAAGAAGGACCTGCTATTCCCATTTTATTATTGATGATTTTCATTTTACTGGTTCTGAAATTGTAGTGAGGTACATCCAGATTACAGGTAGTAAAACGGGCTCTTTTAGCGTATACTTCGGTAGTGCTGATTTTTTTTAAGTCTATTGCGTTTACATAAATTTCCCCTTCCTGAAAAAAAGTATTTTTAGTTAAGCCCTTGCCCGATTTCATATTGTAGAAAATGGTATCACTGATCGATTTCATTTCTCCCTGAATGAATTGAGGCTTACTTGCTGGGTTGCCGGTAGAATCCTTGGACCCATATGCCTGCACCATTTGACTTCGCTGGTCGTATTTGATGGTTGCTGCATCTAATTTCAGGTCGGTATAATCCACTTTTGCCTTCCCGTATAAAAAGAACTCCCTTGTAGAAATCACCAGAACTCCAGAATCTTCTGCGTTGTATTTAATAGGGGCATCAATAGAATCTTTGGAAATTTTTAACGTATCAGTTTTAATCTTAATGCTGTCTGCTGGATTTTTCTTAGATGCAGTATCCTTAAGGGTTTGAGTGCTTCCCTTCAAATCAGTCTGTGCAACTATTTCAGAGGGTAAATGAAGGAATATCCCTAAAAAAAGGAACAGAACAATAGCCAGCCTCGATTTTACGTTAATTTTACTACTTCTGTTCATGGTGCTGTTGACAAAATTAAGGTCTAAAACTGTGTAAATAGAATTTTAAGTCTGATTCCTTAATGAAAATGATATGATTAAGAGATATATTGCTGCTTGGCTCTGCTTACCTTTTTCTTTTATTCTGTTCGCTTCGTTTACAGATAAAAACCCAGGGACTCAGCAAAAACAACCCCTTAGAAGAATTGTAATTGATGCAGGGCACGGAGGTTCCGATGTAGGTGCCAAGGGTAGATATTCAACAGAGAAAGATTTATGTCTTGCCATTTCTTTGAAATTGGAGAAAATGATGCGTCAGGAAATTCCAGACGTAGATATTTTCATGACCAGAACTACTGATGTTTACGACGATGTTGTAAGAAAGGCTGAAATTGCCAATCAGGCAAAGGGTGATTTGTTCCTATGTATACACGTAAACAGTGCCAGACCCATAAAGCAAACAGAATTTGTTGGTTATAAAACCGTAACTGCATACAAAGGCAAGGGCAAAAAGAAAAAGAAATATACCAAGCAGGTGAAGGATTACAGAACCTGGTATATTCCCAACCCAGCTAAAGGAACGGAAACTTTTATCTACAATGTAAACAAGACGAGCGGTAGAATGAAGGCACTCAGCCAAGGTGATGATTTAGCCATGGACAGCGCAACTGAACAAGAAAGGAAACTATTTGAACAAAACGATCCTGCTAAAATGATGCTTTTAAGCATGAAAACGCAAACTTATTTCCAACGCAGTGCCGATTTGGCGCTCACTATTGAAGATGAGTTTAAAAAAGTGGGGCGTATCAGCCGGGAAGCTAAGCAGCGAAATGAGGGTATTTTTGTGCTACATGCGGTAAATATGCCTGCTGTACTAGTTGAAACTGGGTTTATTTCCAACCCTGAAGAAGAAGACTATTTAAACAGTGAAGAAGGCCAAAAAGAAATATGTGAAGTCATCATTAAAGCTGTAAAACGATATAAGTTTTCCCTTGAAAAGCAATTGACAACTTCTACTGGTAACAGGTAATATACAATTAACGGTTGAAGAACCGTAAATTTGTACTAGCCATAAATTATTCTTTTCAATGACGGTATCAAATGAAACCAAGGTTGGAGCACTAACAGCAGTAGCAATTACCTTGCTTATACTAAGCTTTAATTTTCTAAAAGGGAAAACCCTGCTGAAAACAGGCAATTATATATATGCAGTCTATTCAGAAACCAAGGGGATTAAAATCTCTAACCCAGTTTATGTGAAAGGATTTCAGGTAGGTGCTGTAGCTGATATAGAAAATGCAGATCCCAATATTGCTTCCATCATTGTATCCATTAAATTAACCGACCATTATAATATACCCGTTAATTCAGTAGCGGTAATTCGCGAGAATCCGCTTGGGACTCCTAGTATTGATATTCAATTGGGCGATCAAAAAACCTATTTGCAGCAAGGAGATACATTACAAACGGCTGAAGCAAAAGGCATGTTAAGTGGAATCATGGATAAAGTAACGCCAGTTACAGTTCAATTAGAAAAAACGATTCAGACCCTGGATGAGGTATTGAAAAATATCAATACGATTTTTGATCCTAAGACAAAGAATAACCTTCAGTCGGTTATCTCCAATGTAAATAAAACAACGGAAAGCTTAGTGGTTTCTTCTGCTTCCTTGCAGCAAATGTTGAATCAACAAACAGGCAGCATTGCTTTGAGTATTAATAACGTGAATAAGTTCACTAAAAATTTGTCTGATAACAATGAAAAAATTTCACAGACTTTAGGTAATGTTGCCAAAGCCTCAGATAATTTAGCCAAAGCAGATCTGGCAGGTTCAATCAATCAATTAAAAGTTGCAGTAGCCAATCTGAATTCAGTAGTAGAGAAAATCAATTCCGATCAGGGTAGTATGGGAAAATTATTGAATGATCCCAGTTTATATAATAACCTGAATAATACCATTAAAAGTGCCAATATTTTGGTGGATGATTTAAGGATGCATCCCAAACGTTATGTGAATATTTCGGTATTTGGGAAAAAGGATAAATCAGGTCCTTTAATGCAACCATTGGCAGATACTCTTAAAGGAAATCAGTAAATGAGAAGCTGGCTAATTCTTCTGGCAAGCATTACTTGTTTGAGCGGCAATCTTTTGGCGCAAAGACTTCCCTCCGACTCACTTGCCCCTGAGGGAAAAAAAATTGATATTTTATCAGCCTTGAAATATAACTATCAGAAATTAGATTCCTTGAATGAGATTGTTTCACTTGTTGGGAAAGTTATTGTGAAGCAAGATAAAGTACTTTTTTATGCCGACAGTGCAGTGTTAAACAGGCAATTAAATATATTGGAAGCATTTGGTAATGTGCATATTAATGATGCTGATAGTATTCATACTTATGCTCAATATTTAAAATACCTGGGCAAAGAAAAAAAAGCCTATTTGCAAAAAAAAGTAAGATTAACAGATGGTGAAGGAACACTTACTACAGAAGAACTGGAATATGATGCTACTGTAAAAATTGGCACTTACTTAAAAGGGGGTAAATTGGTGAATAAGAAATCTACGCTAACCAGTACCGAAGGATATTATTACGGGGATACCAAAGATGTGATTTTTAAGAAGAAAGTGGTAATGATTGATCCTGACAATAAAATTAATTCGGATACGCTTCAATACAATACCAGTACTGAAATTGCAACTTTCACCTCTCCTACGATCGTCTATAATGTAAAAGATAAACGAACCATAAAAACCCGAGAAGGTTTTTATGATATGAAAAATAAAAAAGCAGAACTCTACAAGAGATCTGTTATTGATGATAGTAGTGCCATTTTTACAGCAGATGATATGGCTTTTGATGATTCAACTGGCTTGGGTGAATTTAGGGGTAATGCAGTGTATAAAAGCAAGGATACTGCTCAAGGTTTCGATATGATTGCCAATAATATCCGAACCAATAAAAAGACAAATTCAATGGTAGCTACCCAAAAACCGTTGTTGCTGATTAAACAAGGAGCAGATACTATTTATATTGCAGCAGATACACTTTATTCAGCAAAGCTTTCTGATCTTACCAAGAAACGAATTGTTCCTCAGGTTCGGGATGCTTTTTGGTTAGATTCAATTTCAAAACAGACTAAGCTTATTCCCAAAGACGAAGAAGACAGTGCTGATAAATTCTTTGAAGCCTATTATAATGTAAAAATATTTTCGGATTCCCTTCAGGCCACCGGAGATAGTCTATTCTATTCATTAAAGGATAGTGTATTCCGATTGTTCAAGAAACCAATTGTTTGGGCGCAGGAAAATCAGATTACCGGAGACACTATTTATCTGTTTATCAAAAACAAGAAACCAGAGCGATTGTATGTTTTTGAGAATAGTATGGCAATCAATAAAGTAGACAGTGCTGATTATTATAACCAATTAAGAGGTACTACTATCAATGCTAATTTTGTGGATGGAAAAATTAATGAAATGAGGGCAAAAGGGAATGCAGAGAATGTATATTATGCATTGGACGAAGAAAAGAATTTCATAGGGGTAAATAAATCTTCTGCAGATATAATAGATGTTTTTTTTGAAGATAGTAAACCTCAAAAAGTTGTTTTTCTAAGAAATCTGGAGGGAACTACTTATCCAATGCGCGGTACCAATCATGAGGAATTAAAAATCAGAGGATTTAAATGGAATGAAAACCTAAGACCGAAATCTAAATTTGACTTGCTTATTTTTAAATAAAATGTATGGCTGCCAGAAAAATTGTTCGGAAAGTAATTATTGAACCTTTAAAAGTATTTATTCACGATAGCCGATCTATTGGTATTAGTTTATTAGTGGCTACCCTACTTTCGTTAGTTCTTTCCAATATACCTGTAATTTCAGAAGCATATACCCGATTCTTTCAACTAAGTATTGACGGTACTCAAGCACATGCTTTTGAGTGGGGATTCTTGCATTTGCCCAATTCAATAATAGTATTCATCAATGATTTGTTGATGGCGGCGTTTTTCTTTTTGGCAGGAATGGAGATCAAGAGAGAGCTGGTAACCGGAGAGTTAGCTTCTTTTAAGCAGTCTATATTACCCGTTGCAGCAGCCATTGGTGGAATGATTGTTCCTGCAATCATTTACACGCAATTCGCAAGGGGAACAAACTATACAAGTGGATGGGCCATTCCAATGGCCACAGATATTGCTTTTACACTTGGAATTGCTTCCTTGCTGGGTAATCGTGTCCCGGTTGCATTAAAAGTATTTATAACAGCACTGGCCATCATTGATGATTTGGGTGCAATTGTGGTAATTGCTCTTTTTTATGGCAGTCAATTAAAACTTTTTTACCTGTTGCTGAGTGCACTCATCATGTTGGTTTTATTATCCCTTCAGAAAAATAAGGTTAAACTAGGCTGGTATACCTGGGTACTGGGAATTGCCTTATGGTATACAATGTTTAATTCTGGTATACACGCAACTGTTGCGGGCGTATTATTTGCCTTTACCATTCCTGTAAGCAAGCTGCCGGAATTGGAGATTAAATTTCATACGCCAGTATATTTTATTATAATGCCTCTTTTTGCACTTGCCAATACAGCAATCATATTTCCTGAATCTGGGATTGGAGCACTTAATAATGCTTTTTCAGCAGGAATAATGGCTGGTTTATTCATCGGTAAGCCTTTGGGAATCTGTCTGGCTTCTTATTGGATGATAAAAAGAAAATGGGCTCAATTGCCCAATCAGACCAATTGGCATCAGATGATTGGTGCAGGTATTTTAGCTGGGATTGGATTTACCATGAGTATATTTATCTCAATGCTTGCTTTTTCTGAAACAGCTACACAGGATATTGCCAAATTAGCCGTTCTGGTAACTTCTGTATTTTCGATGATAGTTGGTTATGCATGGATAGCGATGAGAAAATAATATTATTTTCTCCACTCAAAATAAAAAGTGCTTCCTGTTTCAGGACTACTCTCCAGTTTTATTTTACCCCCTTGTTCCTCTACTAACATTTTCAATAAATTCAATCCGATACCTGTACTAGATTCTCCGCTTGCTTTGTTATCTGTGGTTTCAAACAGTTTGAAAATTCTATTCTGATCCTGACGTGAAATCCCTTGTCCATTGTCTTTCACATAAAATATATAAAACTCGGAATTGGTACTATGTAGACCAATGCTTATTTCTGGATTAGGGTTGTTATTGTATTTAATAGCATTGGATAGCAAATTTTGAAATACCTGTTGCAATTTTATCTTACGGGTTCGGAACTTTGGCAAATTTTCATCGATATGAAGTTGGGTATTGGGTTTTAAAGAAAGCATTTTAACAATATCATTTACCAAATCGTAAGCATTCACTTCTTCAACTACTTGTTCATTTAGACTTTTTCTGGAATAATCTAAAATGGATTCAATCATCCCTGTTAATCTAGAGGCTGAACTGTAAATTATTGAAGTATTTTCCAATAATTCAGGTTCGTTTTTAACAATATCTTCCTTCTGCATCATATCTGCCAGCATGGCAATTGTTGCTACAGGAGATTTTAAATCGTGAGAAACAATAAAAACGAATCGTTCTAGCTGCTTGTTTACCAGTTCTGTTTCCAGTAAACTCTGTTTTAAACGCTGCTGTGCAAAATAGAGTCTCTCAAATACTTTTACTTTAGCCCGGGTAATATTAATATCCAATGGTTTTTGTAAATAATCAACAGCACCCTCTTCAAACCCCTTCAAAACAAATTTCTCTTCTTTACTGATAGCGGTAACAAATATAATGGAGAGGTGCTGGGTTTTCTTATTTAACTGAAGCATTCTGGCAACTTCAAATCCATCCATTTCGGGCATCTGAACATCTAACATTACCAATCCAATATTCTCATACTTTAAAGCCAATTTCAAGGCTTCATTTCCTGAACTGGCCTTTATAAATGATCTCCCAGGTTGAGCTAAAATCTCTTCTAGAGCAATTAGATTCTCAGGCCTGTCGTCTACCAGTAAGATTAAAAAGTTATCAGTATTTATTACTTGACTCATTATTGTTTCCTTTATTTAGATACCCATATTTTAATCATGGATATCAGCTTTTGAATATCAACTGGTTTAGTAATATAATCAGATGCCCCAGAAGAAATACACTTCTCCCTGTCTCCTTCCATTGCTTTTGCAGTTAAGGCAATGATTGGCAATTCTTTTAGTTGTAATTCATTTCTTATTCTCTTCATTGCTTCATAGCCATCCATTTCAGGCATCATAATATCCATCAAAACCAAATTAGTGTCTGTATGTTTTTTTAGCATTTCTAAGGACTCTTTACCATCTGCAGCAGAAATAATTTCTGCATGTTCTGATTCAATTGCAGTGCTTAAAGCATACACATTTCTCATGTCATCGTCTACAATTAGAATTTTGAATCCCTTTAAGTCCTTTAAATCAGAAATCATATTAGCTGTTTGCACATTTGCTTTCTCATATCTTTTTATTTGATACAAAAAGGAATCCAATTCTGTAATGAGATTATCATTTACAGATAAATCATTGCGGATGATAGCTTCAGCAAAAGGCTTCAGTAAATCCTCCTCAGATGCAGGTATATCATTGTCAATCAACAATATAAAAGGTATTTTTTTATTTTGTAATTCACTTCTCCACTCCTGTAATGCTTCAATTCCTTTTTTTACTTGATTGCCTAAATCAACAATTATACAGTCGATATGCTTTTTCTCGGTAATTGCAACAGCGTCATCAATACTGCTTGCGTTAAAGAAATTGACTGACTTTAATTTTTGTTGAAATATAGAATCAATTTTTTTGTCTTTAAAGTATTCAGGAGAAACTAATAAAACGTTTTTAAAATTTTGTTTTATAAAGGCGCTTATTTTATTGAAAGCTAGATTTAGACCTTCTAAGTTGATAGGTTTTTTAACATAGGCAAGTGCTCCACCCGAATTAAAACGAATGTCATCAAATGCTGAAATAATATGTACGGGTATATGTTTGGTCTCAGGATCATCTTTCAGAATTTTTAGCAGTGACCAGCCATCTAGTATGGGTAATTGAACATCTAGTATAATTGCATTCGGCCTATATTTTCTAGAATAGTATAAACCCTCATCCCCACTTAAAGCCACAATAGTTTTAAACTTTTTATTCCTCGCGAAATCCCTTACGATGGTTGCGAAATTTTCATCATCTTCTATTATCAATATTACTTCGTCGTTATCTATCAGTTGATTTCTGTCGTCTGACACTTTGTTTTGTTCCTGAATATCATTCAATTCTGGAGCAGCTATGGTTTTTAATTCCTCTATAAATTGACTTTGAACTCCAGAAGCTTCAACGGGAACAATCACAGTAAATTCACTTCCCTTGCCTTCCGTGCTGTTAACCATAATTTCTCCTCCTAGTAGCCTGGCCAATTCCTTACTAATAGAGAGACCTAATCCGGTTCCACCATATTTTCGACTTGTTGAGCCATCTGCCTGCTGAAAAGCGTCAAATATCAGTTTTTGTTTTTCAGCTGAAATGCCAATTCCTGAATCTTTTACCTGTATACTGATTCTTTTGCCATCAGGATGTTCTAGTGCATTAAATTGTACGATTACTTTTCCATTTTCCGGGGTAAACTTAAATGCATTGGATAACAGATTCTTTATTATCTGTTCAAGTCTTAAGACATCTGTTTTTATAGTATGCGGCAAATAAGGATTTTTGTTAATAACAAATTCAATATTCTTTTGTGAAGCAACTACAGAAAATAATTGATGCAAGTCCTTGATAATGCTATCAATACTGGTTTCTTCAATGTTAAGATCAACTTTCCCAGCTTCAATTTTAGAAAGGTCAAGAATATCGTTAATCAATTTTAATAAATCAGAACCAGATCGGTGAATAATAGTGGCGTATTCAATTTGCTTTTCTGTAAGATTACGAGGATTATTATCTGCTAGTAATTTAGCCAGTATTAAAACACTATTTAAAGGAGTTCTAAGTTCGTGTGACATATTAGCCAGAAATTCAGACTTGTATTTACTGGTTTCCTGTAACTCATGAGCCTGTCTGCTGAGTTCATTATTTGTCTGTCTTAATTCTTCTTGTTGTTTAACAAGGCTGTCTTTGTGCTCCTGAACCTCTGCCAATAAATCATTAATTTTTGCCCTAGCTTGTTCTGCCTGTATGGCAGATGCAACATTGTGTGCAATATTCTCTAGTAAGTTTTTCTGATGTACAGAGAATTTTCCAAAAATTCCTAATTCAATTAATCCTTTTAATTCATTATCCAACCAAAGGGGCATACATAATATTTCACCTTTGCCAGTCATATCACCCAGGGCTGTTTCCACATGCCAATAATCACCAGGAACATCAGAAATGCTTACTGCTTCTCTTTGCAATGCTGCATTACCAATTATTCCCTCTCCTATCTTGAATCCAATTTTTGCATCTGAAGAAATAGCAACCCCAGCTGTCATTTCCAGATAATCAGACTTTTCATTTTTAATATAAATAACACCTGCAGGAACTTCTAAATAACCAACAACCGATCTGATTACATTGGTAGATAAAGTAAGTAAAGAATTGGATTTTTGAATATGGTCATTGATGTAGCTTACTCCCTCCAGTAATTTATTTTTTTCGGTAGCTAACTGGTTAATATCTTCCATTTTGGCAACCGTTTCTTTAAGTCTTCTCTCCGATCTGAATCTGCTTTTTAAAGTGGCCACTACCGCATTAACCAGTATTAATACAATTGCAATCAAAAGAATTACACCTCCAACGATTATTTTGGTAGAAACAGCGAATGATGATTTTATACTATTTTCTGTTGCATCTAGTTCAAATATTAATGACCTTTTTATCTGATCAATTAATAGCAAAACTTTTTGTACTGCCGCTTCCTCTGTATTTGCAATCTCCTGTAAAGTATTTCTGGATTGACCAGAAAGAATTTTTCCTTTGTTGCCCCAATATAAATTCAAAGCTGTCAATGCTGTATCCAGTGAATTAACCTTGTTATTCAGGTTGATATTATCGGGCAATTCCAAATGAAGTTTTACCAAAATGGGCTTAATGGCAGATGCAGTTAGTTCGTAATTGGTGATATCTCCTTCATTACCGTCTATCCAGTAATTAAAACGAGCAGATCGCATCTGAGAAATATTGTACTGCAGGTCTTGAACATCGCTGATTGATTTTTTAATTTTTATTAAATGCGTTGTTTTTTCTACCTGATTATTGAGTGTATCAATAGAAAAATATCCAACTAGCAAAACCAGAAAGATTGAAATCCCTAATCCAGAATATAATTTAAATGGAATATTGCTTTTCATTTAATAAATTCATTTATGTACGCTCAATTTAAAATTAAATAAGCGTTACTGACGAATTATTTGTACTTATTTGTAATTTGTAGTAATACCACTACAAGAAACAGTTTGATTATTCTATTGATGAACTAATGGATGGGTAGCGAATGTTAAAAAAAGGATATATATCACTTGTTTCATGCTTGTTTTGTATGTGCAATATCATCTATGCACAAGAAAAAAATAAGCAGTCTGAGGATAGTATTACGGCTACCCGAAAATTATTTAACAGAGTAGTACAATCCATATCTGTGAATAATTCAATTCCTGTAAAAGGTTTACCTACGCAGGAGGCAACTAAAAATACTCTTGACTTTGAACCGTACGAAGGGAAGTTTATCCGATATGTTTATGTAAACAAACTTGGATTTAACAAGCTACTCTCTGATACTTCTATTTCTCGGAATAACTTTTTAGATAAGTTGGGAAATTCATTACATACAAGTACTCGTTATTCCGTTGTCCGAAAAAATTTGTTCTTTAAAGCAGGAGAAAGAGTAGATCCTGATTTGTTTTCTGATAATATAAGGTACCTACGTGACTTAAGTATTATTCAGGATGCAAGTATTGTTATTATGCCAATTCAAAATAATCCTGATGAAGTTGATGTAATGGTCTTAGTAAAAGATGTATTTCCAATTGGGGGCAGTGTACCAGAGTTCAATACTAACTTATTGGATGTTGAATTAAATAATGACAATGTTTTTGGGTCTGGTAACAGAATGCGTATTCGACAATTTTTTGACACAAGAAGACGCCCTAGTTATGGATATGGCTTTGAATATCTTGCAAGAAATATTGGTGGAAGTTTTCTAAATATCTCGGCCGGATTTCAGACGGAAAGACCTGCCTTTAATTCGGGAAGAAGAGAAGAAAATGCGTATTTCATAAGAGGAGACTTGCCTTTGGTGAGCCCCTATCATCCTTATACAGGTGGCTTTGAACTATCTGTTAATAATACAAGCAATACTTATACTCCTGCTAATATTTATGAGCAGCAGCTAAAATACGGCTATTATAATGCAGATGTATGGCTTGGCTATAGTTTGGGAGCAAAGGAAAGGATGCTGGATAATTTAGGTATAAGAAAAAGAAGTATTCTTTCTGGCAGAATTATTCACAGGTATTTTACAGAACGACCTGACACGCTGAAATTGATTTACGATAGCCGCTACAATGATATTACGGGAGTATTGTTTTCCTATACACTATTTGAGAGGGATTTCTATCATACCAATTTTATTTATGGATTTGGAAGAAATGAAGATTTGCCTGAAGGGTTCAGCTTAACTTTCACCGGAGGCTGGGCAGACAGGCAAGATATATCCAGAATGTATTTTGGCGCTGAATATCAGCGGAGTTATTTCAACTCAAAAAAAGCGTTTTTGAATTATACCATTAAAGCCGGAGGGTATATGAATCAGCAAAAGCCTGAGGACCTGTCTGCTCTCACCAGCATGGAATTGATTACCCCCTTAAAACAATTGAAAGGTAAAAATTGGTTTATGCGGCATTTTATCAGTGGGAGTATAACTGTACAGAAATTTATCCGGTTAAATGATCCATTAAGGGTATCCAGTATTTTTGGCATTCCCCGAATAAGAAATACCCGTATAGATGGTACTGCAAGAATTACAGTTAATGCAGAAACTGTATTTTATAATACGTATAAACTTGCTGGTTTTAATTTTGCCCCATTCGTATTTTCCAATCTATCTCTTTTAAAACTTTCTGCTTCAGACCCTGAAAACGGAGTATTGTACAGTGCCTTCGGTGGCGGCGTAAGAACTCGAAATGAAAACCTTGTATTTGGCACCATTGAATTAAAAGCCTATTTTTTCCCCAAGGTTGTTGAATCAATGAGTCCCTGGAATATTAGTCTTTCAACAAATCTGAGATTCCGCTATCAAACTACACTAATTCAAAAACCAGATTTTGTTGTTGTAAATTAGAATGAACCATTTATATTAATTACTGTTAAACAATTTATTATGAAAAAATTATTATTTGCTGCAAGTCTTGCACTAATTAGTGCTTTTGGTTATGCCCAAAACAATCCTAAGCCAAGTCCAGCCACAGAAGTGAAAGCTACCCTAAATAACGGAACAGAAATTTCCATTAAATATGGTCAGCCCTCTTTAAAAGGAAGAACACCTGGAAAAGATGTAGAACCAATGCTAAACAAAATATGGCGTGCAGGTGCCAATGATGCAACCGTATTTGAGACTTCAAAGGATGTTAAAATCAATGGTAAAATGTTGCCTGCTGGAAAATATTCACTTTTTATTTTACAAAATGAAAGCAGCGCAACGGTGATTTTTAATAAGGTTTGGAAACAATGGGGTGCGTTTCAATATAAAGAGACGGAAGACGCTTTGCGCGTTGATGCAAAACTGACTAATAATGCTGAAACCTCAGATAAACTAATCTACACAATTGAAAAAAACGGCATGGTACAAATTCTTTGGGGCAACCTGAACTTTGGTTTTACTGTTGAATAAGGCATCATGGTACAAGCATATAATTTTCTGTCCAGCTGGCAATTATTCCCCGAAAAATGTAATTTCCAAAAAGGTATTGCACCCAAGAGTGGCAACTTCAAAATAGAGAGTATTGATAATGGTCAGGCATTAAGCTTCAGTATAAACTGGGTAAGCCTGGATAATGAAGCATTCTATACTCAGTACAAAGTTGTACCCAATGATGCTATGCAAAAACTGGAGGACAATGAACTTGCTGATGAAGTAAAAGCGGTTATTGTAAATTCTTCTACTTTAACGGTTGTTTTTTACAAAAACAGCTTGTCTGTTTTAGAGGTTACGCATGAAATTCTACCCAACGGTTATATGCGTATTACGCAGGCAGGAACCGATGAGAATGGGAAGCAATACAAAAACCTGGAAGTGTATCATAAGCAACTCAGTGTATTTCCCTATTCGTCTTCTGTAGCTGGGGTTGCCATCCGGCCTACCAAGGAAGGGGTTATTAAACATAAGGCATTGAGTGCTATGGAAGACCAGACCAATATGCAATTAGACCAAATAAGGCAGCAGATTGAATTACTGGCAAGGCAAGCACAGGAGATAAGAAAACGCAAGGAACTCAGTATGATGATTTACGAAGCCAAACTTAATTTTAAACCACAAATTGGTCAGGTATATCACTTATATGAAAAAAAGGATAGTACACATATATTATCTTTAGTAGCGCCTCAGGAATGGGGAGCTAGCGGACCATTTAAGCAATTTGTATCTTCCGTAAAATTATTAGCCGATCATACCTGGGTGGAAGTTTCTTAGGAACAACAATCAATTTGTAAATGTTGCATAAAAAAATCCCGGTAAGAATTAGAACTACCGGGATTTTTTAGTTTTATAAAGAATTAATTTGCTAAACGCTTGCTTAATTCAGCATCAATTGCGTCTAAGAATTCTTCTGTATACAAATAATGTTCACCATGATTTACCTTATTACCGTAAATACATACCGCTAGGTCTTTGGTCATTTTTCCGGATTCAACTACATCCACACATACTTTTTCAAGCGTTTGGCAGAAGTTAATTAAATCCTGATTGCTATCTAGCTTACCTCTGAATTCCAAACCACGAGTCCATGCAAAAATAGATGCGATTGGATTGGTTGAAGTGCGATTTCCTTTTTGGTGTTCTCTGTAATGTCTGGTAACGGTTCCGTGGGCTGCTTCTGCTTCCATTACTTTTCCATCAGGAGTAACTAGTGTAGAAGTCATTAAGCCTAAAGAGCCAAATCCCTGAGCAACCGTATCACTTTGAACGTCTCCGTCGTAGTTTTTACATGCCCAAACAAAATTGCCGTTCCATTTTAAAGCAGAAGCAACCATATCATCAATTAAACGATGTTCATAGGTAATGCCGGCTTCAGTGAATGATTGTTTGAACTCATTTTGATAAATCTCTTCAAAAATATCCTTGAAGCGACCGTCGTATTTCTTTAAAATAGTATTCTTTGTAGATAAATACAAAGGCCATTTCTTAATTAAAGCCTGATTAAAACAAGCGCGCGCAAACCCTTTGATACTCTCATCGGTATTGTACATAGCTAAAGCCACGCCATCACCTTTGAAATTATACACTTCAAACTCCTGAACAGTTCCGTCCTCTCCTTCAAATTTTACAGTTAGTTTTCCTTTGCCTTTTGTAACAAAATCAGTAGCACGATACTGGTCTCCAAATGCATGACGGCCAATACAAATAGGGGCTGTCCAGTTAGGTACCAATCTGGGTACGTTTGAACAAACGATGGGTTCTCTGAAAACGGTACCATCCAGAATATTTCGGATAGTTCCGTTAGGGCTCTTCCACATTTGTTTCAGATTGAATTCTTTTACACGTTGTTCGTCTGGTGTAATGGTAGCGCATTTAATTCCAACGCCATATTGCTTAATTGCATTTGCCGCGTCAATGGTAACCTGGTCATTGGTTTCATCGCGGTATTCCATACCTAAGTCGTAGTACTTAATATCTAAATCTAGATAGGGTAAAATCAATTTGTCTTTAATGAACTTCCAAATAATTCTTGTCATTTCATCTCCATCCAATTCTACTACCGGATTGGCAACTTTAATTTTTTGGGCCATAGTTTCTATTTTTTGATGTATTCAGTCGGCAAATATATTATTTATTGGGGAATCCGGTTTTAAGAAACATTCACAATTAGAACAGGAATGGTCAGTTTATGCCTTACGTCCTCAATAGTCTCTCCAAATATATAGTCTTTTAATCCGCTATGCCTATGAGCTCCCATAACCAGCATATCTGAACCCAATTCTTCCACCAGTCGAACAATCTCAGTTACCCTACGGGTATATCCTACATGTCCGCTAGCATTCAGCCCTTTGGATCTTAGCTGGTCAACATAATTCTGTAATCTTTCCTTGTCCTTTCTGGTTTCAGCGTCGTCACTTGAGTCTTTGGAATATCTTGCAGACACACTTTCAACAATATGAATCAGCTGGTACGATACAATCTCGTTGCCTTGAGACAAGGCGTGGGCAATGAGTTTTTCATCTGCATTGGTAAAGTCAAGGGCAATGGCAATTTTTTGGATTTTCTTTACTTCCAGATTATCCAATTGCATGGCATCTCCGTACAAAGTATCTTTGGCCAGTCTTCGTTTTTTTGAAGCGATTGGATAGAATGTCATCATTAAAAACAACCAGATAAACCCAAGAATGGCCAATATTACCCCCATTTTTACCCATAAGGAAACACCACTGTGAAATAAGGCGGCTACTTCCTCTACTACCAGATTCACGTTAAGGAATACCAGAATTAAGGCTACCAGCCATGCAAGGAACTGGGTCTTTTTTCCAATAACGAATGCCCCCATTGTGGATTTGTCACTCACAAAATGGATTAATGGAATAACGGCAAACCCGAGTTGAATACTTAAAATTACTTGGCTGAAAATGAGCAGATCATCCACTTTTTCGTCTCCGTAAATCATAATAACCAATAATGCAGGAACAATGGCAATTAGTCTTGTCAATAATCTACGAAGCCAGGGATTGATTCTTAAATGTAAATATCCTTCCATTACAATCTGACCTGCCATGGTTCCGGTAACGGTTGAACTTTGACCAGCAGCAATTAAAGCAACGGCAAACAAAATTGGTGCCACGGAAGATCCTAAAAGTGGTTCCAATAAATGATGGGCTTCCTGAATTTTAGCAACCTCTGTGTTACCCGTCTTGTAAAACACAGTGGCTGCAAGCACCAGGATGGCTGTATTCACCAAAAAAGCGGCATTGAGGGCAATGGTACTGTCAATCAGGTTATATTTCAGTGCGGTTTTAATCCCTTTTTTATCCGGATTAATTTTTCGGGTTTGAACAAGTGCTGAATGCAAGTATAAATTATGTGGCATTACCGTTGCTCCAATAATTCCTACGGCAATATATAATGCGCCATCGTGCAACATACCCGGTACCAATCCTCCTACCACATCTCCTACAGCTGGTTTGGCAATCAATATCTGTACAAGAAAGGATGCTCCAATTATAGCCACCAACGCAATGATAAATGCTTCCAGTTTTCTGATTCCCCAACGCTGAAGAAATAAAAAAAGAAAGGTATCTAAAACTGTTATAATAGTACCCCACAAAATGGGTAAACCTGTGAGCAAATGAATACCAATTGCCATACCCAACACTTCAGCCAAATCACAGGCTGCAATAGCCAATTCAGCCAATACATAAAGACAGAAATTAACAAATGGTGGATAGGTTTCCCTATTGGCCTGTGCCAGGTCTCTTCTTCTTACTATACCCAATCTTGCACTTAAACTTTGAAGCAACAAAGCCATTAGGTTACTCATTAAAAGTACCCAGATCAATTGATATCCAAACTTAGCCCCACCCTGTAAATCAGTGGCCCAGTTTCCCGGATCCATATATCCAACACTAACCAAATAAGCCGGACCTATATAAGCAAGTATCCGTTTCCATCCTTTTCTTGGCACAGTTGTGTCCACGGTTTCATGAACTTCGCTTAGCGATTGCTCTGCTTTACTAACTCTCATGCTATAATTTTTTAACATAAATCTGTTCTGCTAACTGGGCACTGATATGTACCAGTTCTCTATCGTCAATATAGATTTCAAATGAATTATCAAACTTGAAACGCTGTAATATTTTTAATCTGGCCCCAATGGTTATCTTCTTATGTTCCAGTAAAGAAAGAATATCCGGGGACTGACTACCAACTGCACTAACTTCTCCAGCAATTTGTAAGGGAAATTGGTTCAGATTCAGCTGAGACTGATAAGGCATTTTACCTGAAGCATCCGGGATAGGATCTCCATGTGGATCAAAAGCAGGATTACCCAAAAAATCATCCAGATGATCTATGAGTTGCTGACTTTGAATATGCTCCAACTGCTCGGCTATTTCGTGTACTTCATCCCAGTTAAAATGTAAAATATTTACAAGAAAAGTTTCCCAAAGCCTGTGTTTTCGTATAACCATGATGGCAAGTTTTCTGCCCTCATTATTTAGTTTAAACCCTTTGTATTTTTCATACACCAATAACTTTTTTGTCTTCAGTTTCTTAAGCATATCTGTAACTGAAGCAGCGGATGTTTGTAAAACGGCAGCAACTTCATTGGTGCTAACCATCCCGTCTTTCACCTGAAGTTGAAATATAGCTTTAATATAATTTTCCTCAGAAGAAGATAAGGTCATGCCTAAAATAAATTTTAGACAAATCTAAAATTTATTTCCTTTTCTTTCAAACATTCTTTCGCAAGCCCTAAATCACTTATTTTTATGAAAATATACCCTGATGAAGTGGCGTTATCAATTATTCATACTTTGTTGCATTTTCTTGCTGGGCTCCTGTTCAGATACCCCTATTGATTTATCGGGCAAAACAACGGTGGAGGAAAAGGATTTTCTGAGTGTGTTTAAACCCCTTTCCTTGCCTTATAACGTTTCAGATACCAATCTGGATAAAAATGCAGATACGCTAACCATTGCAAAAGAAGTTTTTTTACAGTTCTATCCTGATACGGCTTTGAGTAATATAATGGGTAAAACCAAAATTTATACCCTTTCTCCTGTAGGCATTATTGAAAAAGAAAAGGAAAATTATTTGCTATTTGTAATTAAAGAGAACAAAAAAAAGAAAAGGCTTGCAGTAATAGTTACAGACAATAAAAATAAATTTCTGGGGAGTAAAGAGTTATTAAATAACACAGAAGAGTCAGGATATCACCGATCACTCAATATCAATAAAGAACCTACTTTTTTAATCAGCAGAGAAAAAATGGGGAACAATAATGAGATCTTGTTTTCAAGAGCCGGCTGGGTATATAATGATGCAGGATTTTTTATGGTGGTTATCAATGATTCCAATGAAGACCCTGCAAAAACGGCTGTCATTAATCCTTTAGATACTTTGCCTAGATTAAATAAACTAAGCGGTGATTATATTAAAGACAATAACAATTATGTTTCTGTTAGAGATGGTAAAGATGAAAATCATTATCTATTTTTCATTCTATTTGAGAAATCAAATGGTGCCTGCAAAGGAGAGCTGAAAGGAGAATTTAAATTAGCTAAACCCATGGAAGGCCTATATGCCAAAAACGGAGATCCATGTTTGATCGATTTTATATTCACTTCCAATCAACTTAGAATTAAAGAACAGGGAAGTTGTGGAAATCATCGGGGTATTAAATGCTATTTTGATGACCGATATACCAGAATAAAAGAACCCAAAAAGAAAAAACTGAATAAACGTTAGTTAGTGTAAAATTTACATTATCGTTTTTTAGCCTTATATTGCCTATCAATTTTTAACCAAACAAGCAGCAATGAACTTTAGAAGTTATCATGTACCTTATCAAATTAATGAGCAATACGCTAAGAAAGCTGCGTATTTCTCTATGGAATTTGCCATACATCAACCTTTAAAAATATACAGTGGTGGATTGGGCTATCTGGCTGGTTCTCATTTAAGAAGTGCATATGAATTGCGCCAGAACATGATTGGAGTGGGCATCTTATGGAAATACGGCTATTATGATCAGGCCCGAAACCAGGATCAGACCTTACAAGTTACTTTCATGGAAAAAATTTATAGTTTTCTGGAAGATACAGGTATCAAGTTTCAGATTCTGATTCATGAACATCCAGTTTGGGTGAAAGCTTATTATTTAAATCCGGAGACATTTAACAGTGCGCCTCTGTTTTTGTTAAGTACAGATTTACCAGAAAACGATTATGTATCACAAACCATTACACACAGATTATATGATGCCAATGTGGCCACTAAAGTTGCGCAATTTATATTATTGGGTGTGGGTGGAGCAAAACTGATAGATGAGCTGGGTTTCAACCCTGACGTGTATCACCTCAACGAAGCACATGGTATTTCTTCTGCTTTCTACCTATTGAATAAATTCAAAAGCGTTGAGAAAGTAAAAGAACACTTGGTATTTACTACCCATACACCAGAAGAAGCCGGCAATGAAAAGCACGATTTATATCTATGCCACAAAATGAGTTATTTCTGTGGACTAAGTATTGATGAAGTAAGAAAGTTAACAGGTACCCATGACGATCAATTTAACCATTCTCTGGCTGCATTACGTTTCGCCAGAAAAGCAAATGGGGTTTCTGCTTTGCATGGTGTAGTAAGTCGTGAAATGTGGAAGAACTATGAAGGCATCTGTCCTATTACTTCTATTACGAATGCACAAAACTGGCGTTATTGGGCCGATAAACAAATGTATCGTGCTATGGAAGAAGGGAATGATGAAGTATATGATGATCGTAAATCTTTCCTGAAAAAACGTGCATTTGAAATTGTGGCAGATCAGACTGGAAAGGTATTTGACCCTAAGGTACTAACCATTGTATGGGCCAGAAGATTTGCAGGCTACAAGCGTGCAGATATGCTTACCTACGATATGGAACGTTTTGAGAAAATGCTGAGCAATACTAAGCATCCGGTACAAATTATCTGGGCGGGTAAACCTTATCCCGTTGATTATCCGGCTATTTCTCAATTCAATAATCTAGTGCATTTGAGTAAGAACTACAAGAATGTTGCGGTGGTTATTGGATACGAACTGGCGCTCAGTAAGCGTTTGAAACAAGCAGCGGATGTTTGGTTGAACAATCCACGAGTTCCCAGAGAAGCTTCTGGAACAAGTGGGATGACGGCAGCCATGAATGGTGCTGTTAACTTCTCAACAGATGATGGATGGATACCAGAATTTGTGAACCATGGTAATAATGGTTTTGTGGTTCCTAAAGCTGACTATGAAAATATGACTACCCATGATCAGGATGAATACGATTTGAATAAAGCGTATGAAATTCTGGAACAACAGATAATTCCATTGTATTATGAAGACCATGATACCTGGAGACAAATTATGAAGAATGGTATGCGCGATGTGAGATTCCAGTTCGACAGTAACAGAATGGCGCACGAATACTACGAAATCATGTATAAATAAATAGAATTGCTCTTTTTTAGATGCCCTCCTAAACAGGAGGGTATTTTTTTAACCTTTCCTGAGAAGTTTTGTTAAATGTATATGAAGCATAAAATTGTCATTGCCATTACCGGTGCCAGTGGATCCATTTATGCCAAAGGTATTTTGGATAAGTTGTCAGCCAATCCGGACCAATATGAAGCTGTAGGTATTGTTATGAGTAAAAATGCTCAGGATGTATGGGAAACCGAAATTGGAGACAAATCCTATGCCGAATATCCTTTTACTTTTTATGGAAAGCATGACTTCTATGCCCCTTTTGCATCCGGTTCTGCGCAATTCAATACCATGATTGTTGTTCCCTGTAGTATGGGTACCATGGGTAGAATTGCTGCTGGCATCAGCGACGATTTAATTACGCGTGCTGCAGATGTTATCCTAAAAGAAAGAAGAAAATTAATTCTGGTTGCTAGAGAAACCCCATATAACCTGATTCATATTAAAAATATGGAAACCATTACCCTTGCGGGGGGGATAATCTGTCCGGCGACTCCTTCTTTTTATAGTAAGCCGCAAACCATTGAAGAAGTGGCCGCAACTGTGGTAGACAGGGTGCTCGATTTGGCGGGCCTTAACATAAAGAGTTATCGTTGGGGCAACTCCAGATAATTATTTTTTGTATGACTGCCTTGCTTTTCATAATCAAGAATCACTACTAAAATTTTTAAATAAAAAAGCCCGACACTATTTCGTATCGGGCTATTTATTTATTAGAACTGGTAAGATCAGCTTGTAGAATTTCTATGAGTTCGTATTGGCTTCTTCAGGTTGGCGCGATTTAAATGTGAATTCCAGTAAAGCGGTTTCAGTATTAAAATCAGCAACCAATACATCACCCTGCTTAATAGACATTTTCATAATCTCCTCTGCTAAAGGATCTTCCAGGTATTTCTGAATGGCTCTATGCAAAGGTCTTGCACCAAATTGAACATCATATCCCTTATCTGCAATAAACTCTTTGGCAGCGG
>VFQO010000714.1_pt1 | contig 31924 bp, 28 predicted proteins | sample 3512331 | NCBI WGS metagenome assembly VFQO01 (sample SAMN10412371, study PRJNA504923) | tailings metagenome | isolation source: Replicate 3 from Balatoc abandoned mine | place: Philippines: Itogon, Benguet | collected 2017-08-28 | reverse complement strand
AAACGGTGCGGTGGTTCCTGGACCACGCGGATTGGGTGGCGGAGGTGCAGAGCGGTGCGTATCGTGAATGGGTGAACGCCCAGTACGAGGGCCGCGCGTGAGAATCCTTCTGCTGGGCGCCCATGGCCAGGTGGGCTGGGAGCTGCAACGCAGCCTGGCGCCGCTGGGCGAGCTGATTGCGCTCGACCACGACACGCCCGAGCCGGCCGACTTCGCACAGCCCGAGACCCTGGCATCGCTCGTCGAGCGGATGGCGCCCGACGTGATCGTCAACGCCGCCGCCCACACCGCCGTGGACCGTGCCGAAAGTGAGCCTCAACTCGCCCACACGGTCAACGCCACCGCGCCCGGTGTGCTGGCGCGCGCAGCAGCCGCCCGTGGTGCGCTGTTCGTGCACTACTCCACCGACTACGTATTCGACGGCAGCGGCACCCACGCCCGCGCCGAGGACGCCCCCACCGGCCCGCTCAGCGTCTACGGCCAGACCAAGCTCGCCGGCGAGCAGGCCGTGCGAGAGAGCGGCGCGCGCCACCTGATCCTGCGCACCAGCTGGGTCTACGGCGCGCGCGGCCAGAACTTCCCCAAGACCATGCTGCGCCTGGCGCAGGAGCGCGCCGAGCTGCGGGTGATTCACGACCAAGTGGGCGCCCCCACCGGCGCCGAGCTGCTGGCCGACGTGACGGCACACGCTCTTCGCGCCGTTCAGGCACAGCCCGCCCTGGCGGGCACCTACCACGTGGCGGCGGCCGGCGAGACCAGCTGGCACGGACTCGCGGGTTTCGCCATCCACACCGCGATGGCCCTGCGCCCCGATCTGCCCTGGCGTGTCGAGCACATCGAGCCCATCCCCACCACCGACTACCCCACCCCGGCGCGCCGACCGCTCAACTCGCGCCTGGACACCGCCCGCCTGCAGACCGCCTTCGGATTGCAGATGCCCACTTGGCAGGCCGGCGTGCGTCGTATGCTCACGGAGTTCCTCGCCCCAACATGAGCACCACGCAACGCAAAGGCATCGTCCTCGCCGGCGGTTCGGGCACGCGCCTGCACCCGGCCACCCTGGCCATCAGCAAGCAACTGCTGCCGGTGTACGACAAGCCCATGATCTATTACCCGCTGAGCACGCTGATGCTCGCGGGCATCCGCGACGTGCTGGTCATCAGCACGCCGCAGGACACCCCGCGCTTCCAGCAACTGCTGGGCGACGGCAGCGCCTGGGGCATGAACCTGCAATACGCGGTGCAACCCAGCCCCGACGGCCTGGCCCAGGCCTTCATCATCGGCGCCGACTTCGTGGGCAACAGCCCGAGCGCGCTGGTGCTGGGTGACAACATCTACTACGGCCACGACTTCGCGAGCGTGCTGCACCGCGCCGACGCGCAGCCGGGCGGCGCCACCGTGTTTGCCTATCACGTGACCGATCCCGAGCGCTACGGCGTGGTGGCCTTCGACGCGGCTGGCAAAGCCACCAGTATCGAGGAGAAGCCCGCGCAGCCCAAGAGCAACTACGCCGTGACCGGCCTGTACTTCTACGACGCGCAGGTGGTCGACATCGCCAAGGCAGTCAAGCCCAGCGCGCGCGGCGAACTCGAAATCACCGCCGTCAATCAGGCTTACCTGGAGCGCGGCCAGCTCAACGTGCAGATCCTGCAGCGCGGCTACGCCTGGCTCGACACCGGCACCCACGACAGCCTGCTCGACGCCGGCCAGTTCATTGCCACGCTGGAGCACCGCCAGGGGCTGAAGATCGCCTGCCCGGAAGAGATTGCCTGGCGCAATAGGTGGATAGACGCGGCGCAGCTGCAGCGGCTGGCGGAGCCGTTGAAGAAGAATGGGTATGGGCGGTACTTGCTGCGGCTGTTGAACGACCGCGTATTCGGAGGCGCTGGCGCATGAACGGCAACCTCAAGGTCACCGCCACCGCCTTGCCTGGTGTGCTCATTCTCGAGCCGAAGGTGTTCGGCGATGAACGCGGCTTCTTCCTCGAGAGCTTCAACCAGCGCGCCTTCAACGAGGCCACCGGCCTGGATGTGCAATTCGTGCAGGACAACCACTCGCGCTCGGCCAAAGGCGTCCTGCGGGGGCTGCACTACCAGCTGCCACCGCATGAACAAGGCAAGCTGGTGCGGGTCGTGCGCGGGAGTGTGTTCGACGTGGCGGTGGACATTCGGCGTGACTCGCCGACGTTCGGCAAGTGGGTGGGGGCCGAACTGAGCGAAGACAATCACCGACAGCTGTGGATTCCGCCGGGGCTGGCGCATGGGTTTCTGGTGACGAGCGAGAGTGCGGATTTTCTGTACAAGACCACGGCGTATTACGCGCCGGTGGCCGAGCGCGTCCTGCGCTGGGATGACCCCACAGTCGGAATCCTCTGGCCACTGAATGGTCTGCAGCTCACTATCGCCGAGCGCGATCGGCAAGCACCCCTTTTCGCTCACCTGCATCTGGCATGAACCTCGGCAATACAACAATTGCCATCATCGGCCTCGGCTACGTCGGCCTTCCGCTGGCCGTGGAGTTCGGCAGGGTCCGCCCTGTGGTCGGATTCGACATCAACCAGACGCGCATCGACGAACTGCGTGCCGGGCGCGACCATACGCTCGAATGCAGCCCCGAGCAGCTCGCCCAGGCCAACCAGTTGCGCTTCAGCGCCGACCCGGCGGATCTGAAGAATGCGGGCATCTTCATCGTGACCGTGCCCACACCGGTGGACAAGGCAAACCGGCCCGATATGACGCCGCTGGTAAAGGCCAGTGCCACGGTTGGCAAGGCGCTCAAGCGCGGCGACCTGGTGATCTACGAATCCACTGTGTACCCTGGCGCCACCGAAGAGGTGTGCGTGCCGGTGCTGGAGCGTGAATCCGGCCTGACATTCAACAGGGACTTCTTTTGCGGCTACAGCCCCGAGCGCATCAATCCGGGCGACAAGGTCAACACGCTCACCAAGATCCGCAAAATCACCAGCGGCTCCTCCCCCGAGGCGGCCAAGGCTGTGGACGAACTCTACGGTGCCATCATCACGGCCGGCACCTTTCCCACCACCAGCCTGAAGGTGGCCGAAGCCGCAAAAGTGATCGAGAATACTCAGCGCGATCTCAATATCGCGCTGATCAACGAACTCTCGGTGATCTTCGAGCGTCTGGGTATCGACACGCTGGAAGTGCTTGAAGCCGCAGGCAGCAAATGGAACTTTCTGCATTTCCGCCCCGGTATGGTGGGCGGGCATTGCATCGGCGTCGATCCGTACTACCTCACACATAAAGCTGAAGAGGTGGGCTACCACCCGCAGGTCATCCTGGCTGGCCGACGCATCAATGACAATATGGCGCGCTACGCTGCGCGAAACGTCATCAAGCGCATGCTCAAGAACGGCATCGACGTGCCGCGCAGTACGGTGGGCGTGATGGGCATCACTTTCAAGGAAAACTGCCCCGACATCCGCAACAGCAAGGTGGCCGATCTGGTGCGTGAACTCCAGGGGTGGAATGTCAACGTCGTCGTGACGGACCCCTGGGCTGACGCCCAGGAAGTGCGCGACGAATACGGAATCGAGCTGGCGACCATCGAATCCGACCACCCCGTCGACAGCCTGATCGTCGCCGTCGGACACCGTGAATTTCGAGAAATGACCCCCTCCGCGCTGCTGGGCATGTGCCGGCCTGGCGTGCAACCCGTGCTCGGCGACCTCAAGAGCCTGTACGACCGGCACGAAGCGGCAAGGGCTGGATTCACGGTCTTTCGCCTCTGACGCACTCCGAAGACCTCATGAAGAACTTTGCCCTCATCGGTGCCGCCGGGTACATTGCGCCGCGCCACATGCGCGCCATCAAAGATCTCGGCCACAACCTTGCCGTCGCATACGACATCAACGATTCGGTCGGCATCATCGACAGCATTTCGCCCCAGAGCGAATTCTTCACCGAGTTCGAGCGCTTTCTGGAGCATGCCTGGCGCCTGCGGCGCGACCCGACCACCGCCCTGCACTACGTCAGCATCTGCTCGCCCAACCACCTGCACCACGCACACATCGCCGCCGGTCTGCGCCTGGGCTGCGACGTGATCTGCGAAAAGCCGCTGGTCCCCACGCCCTCGGCAATCGACGAATTAGCGCGGGTGGAACAGGAGACGGGCAAGCGCGTCTACAACATCCTGCAGTTGCGTCATCACGAGGCCATCCTTCAGCTGCGAGAGAAAGTGGCAGCAGCACCCAGAAGCACCACATTCGACGTCGAACTGACTTACATCACGTCGCGCGGCAAGTGGTACATGGAAAGCTGGAAAGGCGATCCGCGCAAGTCCTTTGGTGTGGCCACGAACATCGGCGTGCATTTCTACGACATGCTGCAGTTCGTGTTCGGCCCGGCACTGCGCAACGAAGTGCACCACCAGGGCGAGGCCAAGGCCGCCGGCTACCTCGAATACGAACGCGCCCGGGTACGCTGGATTCTGTCGATCGATGCAAACGACCTGCCCGACGAGATCAAAGGCCGCAAGACGACCTACCGCAGCATCGATATCAACGGCGAGCAGCTCGAGTTCTCGGAGGGCTTCACGGATCTGCACACCAAAAGCTACAGCGAGGTGCTGGCGGGCCGCGGCTACGGCCTGGACGACGCGCGGCCCTGCATCGAGGTGGTGAACACCATCCGAAGTTCGCCTGCCACCGCCCCCGGTGCTGGTCAAGCCCATCCCTTCCTGGCAAGGCTGATCAAGTGAATGGCGTGACCATCCACCCAAGCGCCATCGTCGACGAGGGGGCGGTCATCGGAGAAGGCTCGCGTGTGTGGCACTTCGCGCACGTCTGCTCCGGTGCGCGCATCGGCAGAGGCGTCTCCCTTGGCCAGAACGTCTTCGTGGGCAACAAGGTGGTGATCGGCGATCGGTGCAAGGTGCAGAACAACGTGAGCGTGTACGACAATGTCACGCTCGAAGACGGCGTCTTCTGCGGGCCCAGCATGGTGTTCACGAATGTGAACAATCCGCGCGCACTGATCGAACGCAAGAGCGAATACCGTGACACCTTGGTCCGCCGAGGTGCCACATTGGGCGCCAATTGCACGGTGGTTTGTGGCGTGACTGTGGGCGAGTTCGCTTTCGTCGGCGCGGGCGCGGTGGTGACACGGGACGTGCCAGCCTATGCCCTTGTGGCTGGCGTGCCAGCGCGCCAGATCGGCTGGATGAGCGAATACGGAGAGCGGGTTCCGCTTCCCCTGCAGGGACAGGGCACCTATGTCTGCCCGCACACAACCGCGCAGTACAGGCTGAACGGTACATCACTGTCGCGGGAGCCCAGGACGTGAGCCTCCCTTTCATCGATCTCAAAAGCCAGTACCGGGCATTGCAACCGCAGATCCAGGCGCGCATCAACGCCGTCCTGGAGCATGGCCAGTACATCATGGGCCCGGAGGTGCGCGAGCTCGAGGAGAGGCTTGCCGCCCGCACGGGCGCCCGCCATTGCATCACGGTGGCCAGCGGCACCGAGGCTCTGCTCATGAGCCTGATGGCGTTGAGCATCGGTCGCGGCGACGAGGTGATCACCACGCCGTTCACCTTTGCCGCCACGGCAGAGATGATCGTGCTGCTGGGCGCAACCCCGGTGTTCGTGGACATCGAGCCCGACACCTGCAACATCGATGCGTCCAGAATCGAGGCGCGCATCACCTCCCGAACCCGGGCGATCATGCCGGTGAGCCTCTACGGCCAAACCGCCGATATGGATGCAATCAACGCCATCGCGGCCCGACATGGAAACATCCCTGTGATCGAGGACGCCGCGCAAAGCTTCGGGGCCCTCTACCGCGGACGACAGAGCTGCAACCTGTCAACACTGGGCTGCACCAGCTTCTTCCCCAGCAAGCCGCTTGGTTGCTATGGCGACGGCGGCGCGGTGTTCACCAATGACGATGGTCTGGCCAAGGCCCTGCGCGAGATCCGGGTGCACGGTCAATCTGGTCGCTATGTGCACACCCGGGTTGGTGTGGGCGGACGCATGGACACCTTGCAATGTGCCATCGTGCTCGCCAAGCTTGATCGGTTCGACTGGGAGATCGGACAACGCCTGGCCCTGGGCGAGCGCTGGGGGAGGCTGCTGCGCGCCAGCGGCCTGCCGATTGGCCTGCTCGGCCGCCGCAGCGACCGCTCCTGTGTCTGGGCCCAGTACACGGTGTTTGTCGAGCGGCGCGAGTCGCTGCAACGGGCATTGGAGCAGCGCGGCATTCCCACGGCTGTGCACTACCCCAGGCCGCTCAATCGCCAGCCCGCCTACACGGATCTGGTTGATACCCACCCCACGCCCGCAAGCGATCACGCCGCCGAGCGCGTGATGAGCCTCCCGATGTCCGCCGACCTGAGCGAAGCCGTGCAGGATCGCGTGATCGAGGCGCTGCACGACGTCTGCGGCGCATCCGCTCTGGGTACCGATATGCCCGGGATCGCTCAGCACGACACCAAGTGAGATCAACTGTGACAACACATGAACCCAACGTGCGGCAAGTGCCCATTGCCCGCACGCAATTGACCGAAGAAGAGATACAGAGCGTCCTGGGGCCACTGCGCAGCGGTTGGCTCGTGCAGGGCCCCAAGGTGCGTGAGTTCGAGGCCAAATGGTCGGCCTTCACTGGCGCGCGTCACTCCATTGCCGTCACATCCTGCACGAGTGCCCTGCACCTGTCCCTGGCTGGACTCGGTTTCGGCCCCGGCGACGAGGCCATCGTGCCCGCGTTCACCTGGATCGCCACGGCCAACGTGGTCGAGCACCTGGGCGGCAAAGTTGTCTTCTGCGACATAGACCTGAATACGTTCAACATCGATGTCGCAGCCATCGAGGAAAAGATCGGCCCGCGCACCAAGGCGATTCTGCCGGTGCACCTGTTCGGACTGCCGGCCAACATGGATGCGATCCTGCAGATCGCGGCGCGGCACAAACTCTGGGTCGTCGAAGATGCGGCCTGCGGGTTTGGCACGCGTATCGGCGAGACACATGTGGGCACGTTCGGCCATACGGGCAACTTCAGCTTTCACCCACGCAAGGCCATCACCACCGGTGAAGGCGGCATGATCACCACCAACGACGACGCACTCGCGGAGAAGCTGCGGCGATTGCGCGATCACGGCGCAACGCAAAGCGATCTGCAGCGCCACCTGGGTGCTCGCCCCTACCTGCTCGCAGACCATGTGGACGCGGGCTACAACCAGCGAATGACCGATTTCCAGGCGGCGCTGGGCTCTGCCCAGATGGACCGGGCCGCGGACATCGTGGCGGAGCGCCAGCGACTGGCCAGGGTGTACGACGAGGCCTTTGCCGGCCTGCCTTGGCTGCGCACGCCTGCGCACCCGGTCAATGGCGCACACGGCTATCAAAGTTATGCGTGTCTTTTCCGCCCCACCGAGGTCAGTGCCGGCGCCATCAAGGCCGTCAACGACCAGCGCAACCAATGGATGGACCTTCTGCTCAAGGCCGGCGTGTCGACGCGGCCTGCCACCCATGCGGTGCACATGCTGACCTTCTACCGCGAGAAGTACGGCCTCACGCCGGAGAGTTTTCCGAACGCCCATGCTGCGAACGATTGCAGCATCTCTCTCCCACTGTTCCATGGCATGACGGCCAGCGAGCAAGATCACGTCATCGAGTGCGTCCTGAGATCATGCAAATGAAGCTACACCCCGTCGTCAAGAGCCTGCCGCGGGCGATCCGGCACCCGGTTCAATATACCTTCCTGAGGGGTGTGTACGGACGGGTCCGGCAGCTCGAGTACAGGTCGTTCAACCGCCGCTATTTCGCCATCGAACAGGTTGCCGAGTACCTGGTCGGCGCACAAGTGCCGGGCGAATACTGCGAGTTCGGCGTCTGGCAGGGCACGACATTTGCGCACGCGTACAGGTCCATGGCTCACCTTTACCCGGACATGCGCTTCGTTGCCTACGACTCGTTTGGAGGCCTGCCCGAGCCCAAAGGGCTGGATGCCATCGATGGGTACACGAGCCATTTCTACAAAGGTCAGTTCGCGTCACCCAAGGACGCATTCCTGAAGAACATGCGGGCCAACAAAGTTCGTCTTGACAGGGTCAGGACCGTGCAAGGCTGGTTCAACGAGACACTGGCCCCCGATCGCGCGGATGCGCACGGGGTCAGCGCCGTGGCGGTTGCATGGATCGACTGCGACTACTATGAATCCACAGTGCCCGTACTCGACTACCTGACGACCCGCGTGTCGCCAGGCACCGTGCTGGCATTCGATGACTGGCATTGCTACCGCAACGTCCCGGATCTGGGGCAGCAACGTGCCGTTCGCGAATGGCTCGAGCGCAATCCGCAACTGTCTCTCGCACCACTTTTCTCGTTCGGTTGGAACGGCATGGTGTTCACGGTCACGTCATGCTGAACCAGACACCCGAATGCCCCGTGTGTCGTACACACGTTGCCGCCACGGGCGAGCTGTATGGTGTCGACGAACTATTTGGCCTCTGGAAGCCCATCGCGTTCTCTAGTGAAACCGTCGAGGAGCATCGAAAGCTTGCTGCGGCCACGCAACTGCATCGCTGTCCAAGCTGTGGGCTGGAGGTGTTTTTCCCGCAGATCATTGGCACTCCGGCGTTTTATGTCGAAGCCTACAACCTCGCGGGCACTCAGGCCGCCTCGGAGTTCACCTATTCGGATAACAAGTGGGACTTCGGCCAGGCGATCAAAGACGCCCAAGGCCGCCGCCGCGTCTTTGAGTTTGGCTGCGGCAACGGAAATTTCCTGTCGCGGATACAGCGGAGCATCCCCGAAGTCGCCGGGCTGGAATACAACCCCGAGGCCGTGCGGGCCGCGCGCGACAAGGGCCTGAAGGTCTACACGCCGGAAGACGGGCCGCGTGCCTTCGATGGTCAATGGGACGCGGCGTTCTCGTTTCATGTGCTCGAGCACGTGGCCGATCCCCTGGCATTCGTGAAGACCATGGCGGACACAGTTAACAAGGCAAACGGAGTCATCGGCATTTCTGTGCCCAATCAGGACGGGCCGATCCAGTACATCGATCCCTGCGTCATGAACATGCCGCCGCACCATGCCACGCGATGGCGCCTGTCGAGCTTTCGCGCCTTGGCTCACCAGCTTGATCTGGAGATCACTCGCGTGGCCTACGAGCCCCTCTTGTTGGAGAACCACAGCTACTACTCGGTGCATTGGGTGCGGAAGCTGCTCCCACAATCCTCCTTCTCTGCCCGGGTTCTGCGGTTCTGCCTCTCCACGCCATTGCGGCTATTCTTCGGCCTGCTGCATCGGGTGGGCATCAAGCACTTCCCCCTGCTCAAGGGGCAATCCATCTACGTGTCCATGACACACAAGAAGTGAAAGGCCTACGTCAACAATGCAGCCTCAAGTCAAGCTGGTATGCCCAGAGCACCACACCACGCTGTCGCTGGACGAACCAGCAGCGTGCTATTGCTGCCCCAAAGGATGCCGGTTTCCAATCCACAACGGCATCCCGAGGTTCGTCCCGTCCACCAACTACGCCGACTCTTTCGGCTTGCAGTGGAACACTTTTCGCCGCACCCAACTTGATTCGTATACGCACACCACGCTGTCGCGTGATCGGCTAATCCGCATTGCCGGTGGGTCGCTGGATGTCTTTGCGGGGCAAACCGTTCTCGAGGCCGGGTGCGGCGCCGGCCGATTCACCGAGGTGATGCTCAATGCCGGAGCTTCCGTGTTCGCGGCGGATATCTCCTCGGCGGTCGAGGCCAACCGCGAGAACTGCGGAAACGCCGACAACTACTTTGTCTGCCAGGCCGACATCACATGCCTGCCGGTGCATAAGGAGCAGTTTGACGTGGTGGTCTGCGTGGGCGTCATCCAGCACACCCCTGACCCCGAAAAGACAATGAGTGCGCTCTGTTCCTATGTCAAACCGGGTGGCCGGCTCTTTATCGACCACTATCCCCCGAACTACCCGGTGGGCTTCGCACGTCGCATGCTGCGGCGCCGTCTGCTGGGGCGCTCCAGCCGCGACGCGCTGGAGTTTTGCACCCGCCTCATCGATTGGCTGTGGCCTTTGCATCGGTTCATGTGGAAGGTGTTTGGCGAATCACCCCTGCGACATATCCCCCTGCTGCCGAAGGTTCGCTCGGTGTTCCTTCGACTTTCCCCCATCGTCGATTACCACGATGCCTACCTCGCGCTCGGACCCGATCTGCTCAAAACCTGGGCTCTGCTGGATACGCACGACACGCTGACCGATGTCTACAAGCATCTGCGCAGCAAGGAGCAGATCGCCGACTTCCTCCGTCAGCTTGGCATGGTAGATATCTATGTCGCGCTGGGTGGCAACGGTGTCGAAGCGCGGGCGCGAAAGGCGCCGATCTGAGGTTAGCGAACATGGGCATGTTGCATAGTCATATCCGCTTGGTCGCGTCCATGCACAAGCGGTTTCAGTTCTCCGGCCCTGCGTGCTCGCTCGGCAATCAGGACGTGTGGGCCTCATGCGAGGACTTGAGGCAATGCTTTGCCGACGTACAAGCGACTTACGCTGTGCCAAAGCACGAACTGCCACACAGCAGCCGCACCTTTGGCATGAGCGCGACCCTTACGGAGTTGTCCAGACACTTCGTGCACGCCAGAACCCTGTTCGAGGCGTTCGGCATCGACGAATACCTCGACATGGACAAGTTCGACAGCGATCGTCCGGCACTTCTGCACGACCTGAACGATCCTGTCCCGGTGGAACTGCACAGTCGGTTCGGGCTGGTGTTCGATGGCGGCACCATTGAGCACATCTTCGATGTCAGGCAGGTGCTGTCCAACATCGTGGCCATGCTGCGGCCCAACGGCTGCGTTGTCCACTTGTGCTCGTTTGCGCTGGACCACGGCTTTTATGCGTTCAGTCCGGTCATGTACTTCGACTTCTATGCAGCCAATGGCTTTGGCGACTTCGAGTGCTACCTGATGGAGCTTGACCTTTCGGATGTCACACGGACCTACAAGGCGCGACACCGCTGCATCAGGTACGAGTACGGCATGCAGCTCGACGGCGTGCTGGACCCCACCAAGGAGCTTCTGATCTTCTTTGCGGCTCGCAAGAAGGAGGCACGGACAGACCTGCTTGTCCCGACTCAGGGGGCGTATTCACGCCGCGGCCATCTTGCCGATGCACCCCCGCAGGTCCAGACCTCGACATTCGATCGTCTGGTGCCCGCCATCCTGCGGCCAGTCGCCCGCCCCGCCAAGCCGCTGCTGAGGGCTGCGTACCGGATGTACAGACGGCATCAGTCGCGTCGGGCCGCGAGCATCCAATACATCTGAGCCGGCACCATGTGCGGAATCTGTGGCATCTGGTCGCGGGACGACAAGGCCGGCATCGGCGCAATGGTCGCAGCGATGCGGCATCGAGGGCCCGACGACAACGGCGTGTACCAGGACGACCACGCGGCGCTGGCCATGGTTCGCCTCTCCATCCTGGACACCAGCAACGCGGGTCACCAGCCGATGTTCTCGCCCGATGGGACGGTCTCCATCGTCTACAACGGTGAGGTGTTCAATTTCGCCGAGAAGCGACGGGAACTGGAGCAGGCCGGTCACCACTTTCGCTCGGATTCGGACACCGAGGTGGTGCTGCACCTGTACCTCCAGTTCGGCGATGACTTTCTTCGCCACTTGCGCGGCATGTTCGCGCTGGCAATACTGGACAAGCGCAATGGGCCAGGCCGGGAGCGGCTGCTTCTCGCGCGCGATCCGCTGGGCATCAAGCCCTTGCTGTACCACGGCGATGCAAAGCAACTGGTCTTTGCTTCGGAAATGAAGTCCATGCTCGCCAGTGGCCGGGTGGAGCGCAGGATCAACCCTTGGGCTTTGCATGGGCTGCTGGCTCATGGATCGGTAGCCCAGCCTGATTCGATCATCAACGGCGTGAAGATGCTCCGCCCTGGACACAAGCTGACGATCGAAGCAGGCGCGCTGTCGGAGGAGCCGTTCTGGCAACTGTCCACCACCCGCGCAGGCGAATGGGCAAACGCTTCCTATGAAGATCAAAGGCGCCATCTGCGGCGCTTGCTCGACGACGTCACGCGGATGCACATGGTGGCCGACGTGCCCATCGGCGCGTTCCTCAGCGGTGGGATCGATTCCACGGTGCTCGTGGCCTTGATGGCCCAACACAGCGACGCCAGGATACGCACGTTCTCGGTGGGTTTCGGCGATGACTTCAGCGCCATTGACGAGTCCGACGCTGCAGCCGACAGCGCCCGGTTCTTCAACACCGACCACACCCGTCTGCAGGTAACCGGCGCGGATGTCCGTGATCAGATCGCCGCGGCGGCCAGAGCCCTCGATCAACCTTCGGTGGACGGATTGAACGCCTACTTCGTGTCGGCATCCGCAGGCGGCTCCGTCAAGGTCGCCATCTCCGGAACTGGCGGAGACGAATCCTTCGCAGGCTATCCCTGGTTCCGGGCGATGGCCGCAGCGGCACCCACCTTCACCGGCTCCGGTCCGGGGCCCACATTGCGCAGGCTCATCTCCCGGGCCGTGGCCGCACCGCTGCGCCATGCGCCCGGTGGACTGGCGTCCCGTGTGCTCAGCCGCATGCGGGCGCGCGGAGATTTTCTGGAGGCGTTTTCGAGGCAATACCGGATCTTCGGTTCGCACAACGCCCATGCCCACCTGGCGCCTTCGGTGGCGGCATTGATGGGCCATCCACCGAACGATCGCTCGCGCATCGAACCGGCGGACGAGTTGCCGACCGCCAGCACGTTGTCGCGCACCAGTGCGCTGTGCATGCGCAACTACCTGCAGAATCAGTTGCTGCGCGACGTGGACGCCGTGTCGATGGCGCATTCGCTGGAGGTGCGTGTGCCGCTGCTCGACACCGGAATCGTCGATTTCGCCCTCGCACTGCCCGATAGTGCCAAGCTGGGGGCGCACGCGGGCGCTGACCCGACCTATGCCCAGTCCGGCGCGAAACGGATACTGATCGACGCCACAAGGGATCTCCTGCCTCCGGATCTCCTCACCAAGCCGAAGCGGGGTTTCTCCCTGCCTCACGACGCATGGCTGAGGGGCCCGCTTCGAGACATCCTGGAGGAAACGACTGGCCGCGATGCGGTGAGGTCCCGGGGCCTCTTCGATCCCGTGCGTGTCGACGCAACACGGCGCGCGTTCCTGTCCGGCAGTGGAAGCTGGGCACTCCCGTGGACGCTCATGATGACCGAGTTGTGGTGCCGCACCGTGCTCGACGCCAGCACCCCATAAATGTCGAACCAGACCGTGATGACAACACCAACGCCCTGCAAGCTGCTGATTCTTTGCTGGGGCTACTCGATCCATGCACGCAGGCGCGCGCAACTCTTCATCGATGACCCGCGATTCGATGTCACCGTTGTGTCCACCCATGACTATGCTTTCAAAGGGGCGGAGAACGTGCTGCTGAGCGCCGTTCTCAAGGGCGGCCCGTCCGAGGGCGGTGGCTCCTCGGCCAGGAAAGCCCTGCAGTCCATGCTCCCCGCCCCGGTACGGGCATTCCTTCGCAGCATCGTCAATCTGCTGGGCCTGGTGTTCGAGCTCAAGGCCATGCGCCAGGATCTTGCCCGGCTCAGGAGCGTCGTCGCCCGCAAGCAGCCGGACGTCGTGCTGCTGCAAACGCTTCAATATCCCTCGTTTCTGGCGTACCGCCTGCCCGCAGACCTCCCGATGGCCGTCACGTTCTGGAACGGCGACCTCACTTACTTCGCCAAATGGACCGGCCTCGAGATGCTGGTCAAGAAGCGGCTGGTGGTGCATGGCCTCAAGCGCGTGAATGCGATCACCGTGAATTCGCAAACCGCATTCGACGCAGGGGTCGGCCTGGGTGCCGACCCGGCCAAAATGACGCTGGTTCGTTACCCAGGCGCGGATCTCGAGCGATTCCGGCCCCGAGACCAGCAGCAGGCACGCGAACGTCTGGGCATCACCGCGCGGCATGTCTTGCTGTGCCCGCGTGGGCTTGGGCAGTTCTTCAACAGCGATGTGATCGTGGAGGCGGCCGCGCAGGCCCTCAAGATCTTCCCCGACACCCTGATTCTGTTCATATCGGGCGTGGGTGGAGAAGAGGAATGGGAGCGCCACCTGCAGCTGGCCAGGCAACTCGGAATCGCCGACCGCATGCGCTGGGATGGCCAGATCGCGTGGGAGGAGATGCCCTGGTATTACAGCGCGGCGGACGTCATGGTCTCGATCAAGACGGCGGACTCCTGCCCGAACTGCATGCTCGAGGCGATGGCATGTGCCATCCCCGTGATCATGAGCGACACAGAACAGAACCGCGAATGGATCGTGGACGGCACCAATGGCTACCTGTGCCCGCCGCGGGATGCGCAGCTGATCTGTCAACGCATCGAATCGATCCTCACCGGACCGAATGACCTGACCCGCCAGTTCGCACGCATTTCGCTCGAAAAGGTCCAGCGCGACGCCAACAGCAGCATCAGCGTCAATACCATCAAGAACCTGATCCTCAAACTCGCAGCGGGCACCTCCAGTCGGGCAAGGATTTGACCTCCGGACATCGTCGACCGTGCTTCATCGATTTCTTCGCGACAGCGCCATCTACGCGCTTTCTGCCGCCCTGTCACGCGGCATCGCGATTGTATTGATACCGATATACACGCGCTTTCTGCTGCCATCGGAATACGGCACGCTCGATCTGCTGATGATTGTGGCCACGGTGGCCAACTATCTGGTCGTCCTGGAGATCTCCCAGGGCTTGGCGCGGGTGTACGCCGATGCCAGAACCGACGCGGACAAGCGTTCCTGCGTGTCATCGGCCGCCTGGTTCGTGGTGGCGTCCTATGTGGTTTTCGTCGTGATTGCGCAGGCGCTGGCGCCGGCCATCGCCACGGCACTGCTGGACTCGCGGCAGCAGACCATCGAAATCCGGTTCATGGTGCTGGCAATCGCGATGAACGGGATCTATTACCTGCTGCTGGATTTGTTGCGCTGGCAGATTCAACCCAAGCGCCACGCCTTGGCCAGCATAGTTTCTTCAATGGTAAGCGCCGGGGTCGGCACGGTGGCCGTCGTGGTGGCAGACCTGGGGGTGGTTGGCGTGCTGGCCGGCCAGATCGCGGGGGCCACGGTCGGCATCGGCCTGACCATTGCACTGGGAGGTGCGCGGCATTGGAGCCGGCATTTCGACCTCCAGCGCATCGGGGAGATGCTGCGGTATTCCACCCCGCAGGTGATCTCCAGCACAGCCGCCTTTGCTTCGCTGTACATCGACCGGCTGTTCGTCAAGGAATTGCTGAGCCTCGACGATCTGGGCGTGTATGGCGTGGGTGCCCGAATCGCATCGCTGGTCGCATTGTTGATGGCGGGCTTTCAATCCGGCTACATTCCGCTGGTTTTCCAGAACCACGCTGCGCCCGAAACCCCAGCGCAAATGGCGCGCGCGTTTCGTTATTTTCTGGTTGGCGGCATGACCATCGCGCTGTTCCTGTCCGGTTACTCCAGGGAGCTTCTCTGGCTGTTTGCGACCGAGCAATACCAGGGGGCATGGCCGATCATTCCGGTCCTCGCCACCGCGATGATGCTGGCCAACATGTACATCTTTGTTCCTGGCGTTTTCATTGCCAAACGCACGGGCTATGTGGCGGCGGCGAACGTGTGCGCAGCACTGTTGAACGCGGTTTGCATACTTGTACTGCTGCCTCGCTTCGGCATGATCGGCGCCGCCCTGTCCACCTTGGTGAGCAGCCTGCTGCTGTTTCTCTTTTATGTCGCGATCAATGCGCGCCTGTACCCCATTCCGTTCTCCTGGGCACGCATTCTGTCTGCCGGCGCGCTGGGCATCGCACTGGCGGTTGGGCTGGTCTTTTTGCAGCAGCTCAGCGGATGGTGGTGGGCAGGCCTCAAGACGCTGGTCTTCGTGCTCGGCGTAACCGGCGTCTCCCTCGTGCTGCTGGAAGCCCGTGAACTGAAGCAGCTATTCTCCAAGGCTTGGCACTGGCGCCGGTGATTGCATTGGCGTGAAACCGACCAGACGGCAACAACCCTCTCACAGAGATTTCCCTAATGGCCACCACTGGCAAACACATCGTCATCACCGGCGGCGCCGGCTTTATCGGCTCGACACTGGCCAGCCGCCTGGCGAACGACAACCGCATCACGCTGTTCGACAATCTCGCGCGCAACACCATCCAGCACACCGGCGGCGCCCAGCACCCCAACGTGTCGCTGGTGCAGGGCGACATCCTCGACCCCGCTGCCGTCAAGAGCGCCTTCACTGGTGCCGACATCGTGGTGCACGCGGCCGCCATTGCCGGCATCGACACCGTGATCAAGTCGCCCGTGAAGACCATGGAGGTGAACATGATCGGCACCGCCAACGTGCTGCGCGCGGCACAGGAAGCGGGTGTGAAGGACCGCGTGATCGAGTTCTCGACCTCCGAAGTCTTTGGCAGCATGGCCTACCGCGTCACCGAAGAGAACCAGGCCGTCGCCGGTTCGGCGGGTGAAGCACGCTGGGTGTACGCCGTCAGCAAACTCGCGGGCGAGCACTTGGCCCACGCCTACTTCCGCGAGCACGGCATGCCCGTGGTCACACTTCGGCCCTTCAACATCTATGGCCCGGGCCAGACGGGCGAGGGCGCCATCCAGATCTTCATCCGAAAGGCGCTGCGCAACGAGCCGATCTCGATCTATGGCGACGGCTCGCAGATCCGCGCCTGGTGCTTCGTCGACGACATGGTGGACGCACTGATGCTCGCGCTGGAACGCCCCGAGGCCATTGGTGAATCATTCAACGTGGGCAACGCGCGCGCGGTCACCACCATCTTCGGTCTTGCCGAAGCGGTGTGCCGGGTGCTGGGCTCGCGGTCCGAGATTGTGTTCAAACCCCCGCTGTCGGCCGACATCGAACTGCGCATTCCCGAGACCCGCAAGGCCGCGGAGTTGCTGGGCTTCAAAGCCAAGGTCGATCTCGAGGAAGGTATTCGAAGAACTGCCGACTGGTACCGCAGCAATGTCATCTGAGTCGGTGATCGATCTTGTGCTGGTGGGCGGCGGTGGTACCAGCGCCGACGTGCTCACGATCATTGATGACATCAACCGCGTGGCCATTCGCTATCGCGTGCTGGGTCTGTTGGACGATGCCCTGGACAGGGATTCCTCGCGTTTCGGGGTGCCAGTCCTCGGAGGACTGGGCGAAGCCGACCGACTCCCGACCGACGTGCGCCTTGTCGACTGCATGGGCAGCCCGCGCAGCAATGCCCGCCGCGAAGCTTTGCTGCACTCCAGGGGTCTGGCGGGCTTGCCGTTCGAAACCCTCATACACCCGCGTGCGGTGGTCGCCACCAGTGCCACCGTCGGCGAGGGCTGCATCGTCTATCCCAATGCGGTCCTGCTGGCCAATGTGCGCCTGGGTAGCCATGTCACCGTGCTCGCCAACTGCGTGCTCAACCACGACGCACACGTCGATGACTACGGCATTCTTGCCAGTGGCGTGAATCTGTCTGGCAACGTTCGGGTGGGACGGGCTGCCTACCTGGGTTGCGGCTGCAACGTGCGCGAGAACATCCGAATCGGCGACGGGGCGCTGGTAGGCCTGGGCAGTGCCGTGGTCAGCGATGTCGCTCCAGGCGCGATCGTGGTGGGTGTGCCCGCTCGCATCCAGGGGTCCGACGCATGAACATACTTGTCGTGGGCGGCATGTACCCCCCGATGCGGACCGGCACCGCCTTCTACACCCACAACCTGGCGTCAGAGTTGCAACGGCAAGGCCATGCGGTGGAGGTGGTGACACTGGGCGCGACGCTCTCAGAGGCCACTGAGAACGGTCTCAGGGTGCACCGCCTGCCGGCCTGGCGTCTGCCCCTGGCCGGCTTCTTCAAGCACTACCAGCTGTGCGCGCTCAACCCACTCAACTGGTGGCGTTTGTCGCGCATCGCCCGAAGGTTCAAGGCGGATGCCGTGCTGCTGGTGAACCACTACCTCGACATCGCCTTGCCGGCGGCATTCGCTGCCTGGCGCGTCGGAGTACCCCTTGCCTGCTCAGTGGGCACACAGCTGCAATCGCTCAATCCACGCCGCGACCGGATTCTCAATCTGCTCGACAGGCTGATCTGTGGTCACGTCGTATTCCCGTTCTGTGACGCGGTGGTTGCCTGGGACACGCAGATCCGCCAGTACCTGGTTGATGTCCAGGGCCAGAGCATCTTGAGCAAGACGCACATCGTCAACTACGGTGTTGCCGGCGATGGAGCGGCCCTGCTTGCGCACAACAATGACCATCGCGAACGCGGCTTGATCCTCGGGGTGGGCGCTGTCAGCGAGCAGCGCAGTTTCGTGCCGTTGGTAGAGGCCTTCGCCCTGCTGGCCCCCGCGTTCCCGGCATTGCGGATGCGGATCGTGGGGCACGTCTACTATGACGAGGCGCCCAGACTGGCACGCAGCCTGGGGCTGGGTGAGCGCATCGAGTTTCTCGGCGAACGACCTCACGAGGAGGTGCTTGAACACATGAAAGCCGCCGATCTGCTGTACTCCTCCCTCACGGGCCGATATGTCGGCATGGGCACAGCCACCATCGAGGCGATGCTGCTGGCCGTGCCGACCGTGGTGAACACGCCACTCGATCTGCTGGGCACGGCAACCCTGGTGGACGGAGAGCACCTTGTGCAATGCACCGAACACACACCCGAGGCCATTGCAAAGTGTTTGCGCCCCCTGCTGTCCGACGAGGCGAATCGGCACCGCGTGGGCATGGGCGGGCGGCGCTTTGTGCAGGATCACATGAGCTGGCCCAAGGTGGCGCGCGACATGAGCGGGCTGCTGAACGATCTGGTTGTCAGGCGCACCGCATGATCAAGCCTCTGCGACAGCATGCGTTGACGTTCGCAGGGCTGGCCGTAAGCCTCGCCGCCATTGGCTGGCTGCTGAGTCGCTTTGACCTGGCTGCGGTGGGTTCGACATTGGCCCGAACGGATCCCTGGATCCTCGCGCCCCTGCCTTTGATCCTGATCGCATCGTTTGCATTGCGGGCCCAACGCTGGCGGCTCGTGGTCGAGCATGAACCACCGGTGCGCTGGTGGCCAGGCTTTCGCGCCTTGATGATTGGCTACCTGCTCAACAATGTGCTGCCAGCCAGAGCGGGTGATGTTGCACGCGCCCTTGAGTTGGGCCGAACCGAGCAGATGTCGCGCACAAAGGTGTTCGCCACCCTCATCGTGGAGCGCACCGCCGACCTCGCGTTCATGCTGGCGTTGCTCTCGATGGTATTGCTCGCCTACCCCGCCATCCCTGCCTGGCTCAAGCAAGCCGGGCTGGTGGTGAGCGTCATTACCGTGATCGCCATCGTAGCGCTGACGGCCGCCCATACCTTGGGCGAGCGCATTCTTCCCTGGCTGCATCTGCGTGTGTTTCGCCATTTGCCCGCCCATGCGGCAACGCGGTTGCACAGCGTCCTGTCTTCAGCATTGGCCGGCATCGCGGGCGGATTCAGAGCGGGTCATTTCGTGGGCTTTCTGGCGCTCACTGTCGTCATCTGGGCGCTGGAGGTTGCGCTGGTGTGGCTCATCGCCCACGCCATCGGGCTTGATCTTGCGCCGGGCAACGCCCTGTTCGTCCTGCTGCTGATCGCCATCGGAACCATGGTCCCGGCATCGCCCGGTTTCGTGGGAACCTACGAGTTCTTCGGTGTCGCCGCCATGGGCATTCTGCAAGTTCATGGACCAGAGGCTCTTGCGTTCATCGTGCTGCTGCACATGGCAACCCTGCTGGGTTCGTCGACGATCGGCATGCTTTGCTTTCTGATGCGTCCGAGGTCGTTGCCGATCCGGGTCACCCAGTCTGGTCAACCATGACCGCGGAACCATTGATCACCCTGTGGTCGCTGCTGCTGGCCATGCTGGCCTCTACTGCCCACGCCCTTGCATGCGTGGGCGCGGGGCGCGCGCTCCAGCGAGCGATTGAGGCGCGCCATACCAACGGATCTGCGAGCCCGGCCACCGATGCATGGATCGGCCTGGCGACCCAGTTCCTTTCTGGCGTCGCGGTCTTCAACGCCGTGCTGATCGTGCTGGGGCTGTTGGGCTGGTTGCGGCCACTGCCCGTGGCGGTGGTGCAATGTGTGGGCTGGCTGGCGTTGATCACATGGCGTCCAGCAGCCGGCAGTTTCGTCGCCGCCGCTCGCGCGCCCTTCGATGGCATTCGCCGCATGAACTGGCCACTGCGCGTGCTTGCATTCGTGGTGATGCTGTTCTTCATCTTCCTGGGCATGGCGGCGCTCGCCATGCCACCCGCCGGCGACGCGGAGGCGTTTTACCTTGCCTACGCGAAGATCATGGCCAGCAGCGGCGTGCTGGAACCCATGCGCGGGGCGTACGAGACGTTTTCGAGCATTGGCCTCCCGGCGGAATTGCACTTCGCCGTGCTCATGGGTTGGCAGGGTACCCCTGCGGCCAAGTTCTTTGTCTGGCCCGTGGCGTTGGCTTGCGGCGTTTTCCTGGCGGGCATCGTTGGCCTGTGCGGCGGTGGCGTGGTGGCACGCTGTGTGTCCTGGATCATCCTCGTTTCTTCTTCCAGCTTTGCACTGTATGTGTACGACGGCAAGGTCGACCTGTTCGCGGCCGCCTTCGGATTGGCGGCCCTGTACTGGCTGCTTCAGAGCCCGCGGGACGGCGCAAGCCGCAGCGCATGGGTCTGGGCCGGCTGGATGGCTGGCAATGCCACCGTTGCGAAATTTTCTTACCTGATCACCCTGGGCGTGGCCATGGTGATCCTGCTGGTCTGGCAGCACCGCAGCAGGCATGAGGCTCAGCCCTTCGATCTTCGAGAGATTTGGCGAGCAACATCCCTGCTGAGCGCGTGCGCCGTCATCGCATGGCTGCCGCAATTGCTGAAGAACGGTGTCCTCTATGGTGCGCCCCTGGCACCCTTCCTGGGTATGGGCGAGACAGGTGCGTGGCTGAACCAGGTGTGGCACAGCCCCGAGACCACGCGCCAGATCCTGCTTACCTATCCCTGGGCATTGGTGTTCGGCGCTTACCCGATGCAGGGCGGCGGTGTTTCGGCGCTGCTGCTGGTACTGCCACCATTGGCCTGGATGGTGTTGCGGCGCCCGAGGGTAAGAGCTGGACTTCCAAACAGCATGCTCGCTGCCGTGACTGCGGCGGCTCTTTTGTCCACCGTGGCCTGGATGGCCATCCGCCCTTCCGTACTGGCGCCGCGCTACATCCTGGCCACGCTGCTGCTGTTTGCTCCCTTTGCGGCGCTGGTGGCTGAGGCTGCTTTGATCGATCGGCGCTGGTGGCTGCGAGCCGTTACTCTCTTGCTGCTGGTCTTGGGCGTGAGGGCGGCTTTCAACGAGGTTCGGCCCGGGCCAACCGCCATGTTGCTGTGGGCGGTTGGCCAGAAGGATCGCTGCCTGAAGGCCAGTGAGTCCTGTGCGCCACTGTCGGCACTCGCCATCGAAGGTCGACCGGGTGAGCGCGTGATGCTGGCGGGCTACTATGGCTTCTGGCTTCGAGCCGACCAGCTTCAATGCCGCGACAGCATGGCCGAGCAGGATCACGCCAGGGAGGCCACGGATGCATTGGCAGTGCTGCAGGCTGGCGGCTTCCGGTACGCCGTGATCGAACGCAGTTCGCACGGTTGGCTCGAGGACAAACTGCGTGAAGCCGCGCCACCCGTACGCCACCTGGGCGAAAACGGCAACGTGGTGGTCTACGAGCTGCCATCCGGGTCCGAGCGACCACGAACGGATTGTGTCGAGATTCGGCCAGGCCATTGGAAAATCAGGCCACTGGTGCCTACGAACGACTGAACATGGCTCCCGCCCCCCTTGTATCCATCGTCATTCCCGCCTACAACCACGGCCGCTACCTCGCCGAAGCGGTCAACAGCGTGCTGGCGCAAGACCATTCGCCGCTCGAGCTGATCGTGCTCGACGATGGGTCGACCGATGACACGCCAGCTGTACTGGCCCGGCTTGAAGGCAACTTCATCCGAGAACGACACGCCAACATGGGGCAGGCTCGAACCCTTCAAAAGGGTTGGGCCATTGCCAAGGGCAACATCCTTGGCTACCTCAGCGCCGACGACATCCTGGCTCCGGGCGCAGTGAGCGCGGCGGTAGCGGCCCTGCAGGCTGCACCGGATGCCGTGGCGACCTATTGCGACTACCACCTGCTCGACCCGCAGTCGCGCCCTGTGCGGCAGGTAAAGGCGCCAGAGTACGACTACCGTGCCATGTTCGTCGACGTGGTATGCCCGCCCGGCCCGGGTGCCTTTTTCCGCCGTGACGCCTATGAGGCGACGGGCCCTTGGAACGCGGATCTGCGGCAAATGCCCGACTACGATTTCTGGCTGCGCCTGGGGCTGCGCGGGCATTTCGTGCACATCGAGCAGCAGCTGGCCGGGTTCCGGGTGCACGACGATTCCCAGTCGTTCGCGCCCACCACACCGAAACGCGCCGCAGAACCCGTCACCATCATCGAGGGACTGCTGCGTACACCAGGCCTGGCGCCCGATATCGTGGCCAACGGGCCGCAAGCGCTGGCCCACGCTCACCTCGTCAGTGCGCAGCTGCACCTGCGCGCGGGTCGCTGGGGAGCCGCGGGCCACTCGGTGCGCGCAGCCTGGTCGCACTCCTGGTCTCGCGTGCTGTCCACGCGGGCGCTACGCCTTCTGGGCAATGCCTTGTTTAACCGCTTGGGCCACCGCTTGTTGTGGACCCTGCGCTCCGGCCTCTCCGCCCGAAATTCATGAGCCACGACCCCGTCACCCACCGCTACACCGAAGGCGACTACGCTCAGCAGAACCCCGACTGGGACAGCAACGATTCACCCTGGAAGGCCCAGCAAGTCCTGGCCCTGCTGGCACGTCATGGCCTGTCGCCAGCCAGCGTGGTCGAGGTGGGCTGCGGCGCGGGCGGGGTGCTGTCGGCCCTGCGGGCCCAATTGCCGCGTGCCGATCTGCAGGGCTTCGACATCGCCCCCGGGCTACCAGCGCTGTGGGCGCAGCGGCAGGCAGACGACATCCGTTTCACCCTAGGCGACTACCTGGGCAAAGACGTCCCGATCCCCGAGCTGACCCTGGTGCTCGACGTGCTTGAGCACCTGGGAGATCCCTTCACCTTTCTCGCGGGCCTGCGCAAGCGCGCCGGGTGGACCGTGTTCCACATCCCACTGGATCTCTCGGCCATCAGCGTGCTACGTGAGCGCCCACTGCTACATGTGCGCCACAAGGTCGGCCACCTGCACTACTTCACGCGCGGGCTGGCCCTGGCTATGTTGGACGAATGCGGCTGGGAGGTGATCGAGGAGCGCTACACACGCGCCGCACTGACAGCACCGAACAAGGGGCTCGTCACCCGGCTGGCAGGACGGGTGCGAGCCGCCGTGCAGACAGTGTTGGGACATTCTGGCGTGCGCCTTCTGGGCGGTGAAACCCTGATCGTGTTGGCTCGGCCCCGACCCGCCCCATGAGCCTGATCGTTCACGCGCCCAATGTGCACCACGGTGGCGGCCGAGCGCTGCTCGTGGCGCTGCTTGAGGCACTGGCCCCGCGCGGTGGCACGGCCATTCTGGACCAGCGCCTCCAGCTGGAACGACCCCTGCCACCCCAGCTGGAGGTAGTGCGCTTCGCACCGACCCTGCGCGGTCGGCTCTCGGCGGAATGGGCTCTGGCACAAAGGGCAAACCCAAACGACCACGTGCTGTGCTTTGCCAATCTGCCGCCACTGTGGTCGCTACGCGCCAGGGTATCGGTGCTGGTCCAGAACCGATACCTTGTGGCGCCGGCGGCGCTCGATGAACTGGCGCCAATCGCGCGCCTGCGCATCGGCCTGCAGCGGCGCTGGCTCCGCCACGGCCTGCGCCATGCACAGTTGCTGGTGCAGACGCCCTCGATGGCGAACGACGCACAGCACCACCTGGGCGTACGGGCGCAGATCGTGCCCTTCTTGCCCTCACCCTCGGGAACGGACGAACCAACCAAGGGCCCTCGCTTGCACGATTTCGTCTACGTAGCCTCGGGCGAGCCGCACAAGAATCACCGGCGCCTCATCGGCGCCTGGGTGGAACTTGCCCGACGCGGGCATTTTCCCTCGCTATGCCTCACACTCGACCCGCCCTCGAACAGCCCACTGCTGCGTTGGATCGACGAGCAAAGCCGCACCCACAGCTTGCGCGTGGTCAATGCCGGCCAGCTCAGCAGCGACGCCATCAGCGTGCTGTACGCCAGCAGCCATGCACTGATTTATCCGTCACTCGTTGAGTCCTTTGGCCTACCGTTGCTCGAGGCACAGGCAGCCGGCTTGCCGATAGTGGCGGCCGAGCGCGACTACGTGCGCGACGTGGTCACGCCTGCCGAGTGCTTCGATCCGTTGTCACCGGTTTCCATGGCCCGGGCAGTGCTGCGACATCTCAAGAAGCCTGAGCCCACCACGATCCCGCTGTCGGCTCAGGCCTTTGTTGCCCAGTTGCTGCTGGCCGGTGAGCCGTCCCAAGCGGCCTCGAACGACATGAGGACGTGGGGGTAGCTCCAAGTGGAGCACCCATAATCCGAAGCAAAAAACACTGCTGAGCCAACGCGGCAACCGGTGTACCAAAGCCTCCCCAGTCTGTCACACCCCATGCCCTTACTGTTTCCCGCTGCAGCCCTGTTCAACTCGTTCTCGATGACCGCCTTGATGATGGCCATCGGACTCACGGGCGATGCCTCGTTGGCTGCGGAAATCGGAATCGTCCAGGCAGCCACGCTGGCGCTGTTCTTCGCCTTCTCGGCCAATGCGCGCGGACTCATCCTTGCCGACCCCGTGGGCCAGATGGCTGCAAGCCTGCTGCGCAACCGCCTGGCTCTGCTTCTGCCTCTGGGTGCCGTGGCCGCCTTCCTGAGCGTGAGCATCGGCGACACACCGGTTGTGCTGGCAGCGGTTTTGATCTTGAGGCGCATGGCAGAGTGGATCGGCGAAATCTGCTTGGCCGAACACGAAAGGCACCACCGCAGAAGCCCGGCATTGATCACGCTGGTCACCGAAGGCCTCACGCTGCTGTGGTGCGTCGGCGCGCACCTGATCGCCGACGTCGATCTGGCATGGAGTGCCTTGCCCTGGGCTCTCGCGCCGCTGTTGGCCCTTCGACACGCCGGCCTGTTCGGCACCTCGCCCCCCGGGCAGGGGGTGTCACTCAAGACCTTGATGCCCCATTTCGGATCCACCGCTATCGTCGGCGCCAGCGTCTACGTCTTTCGGATTTCCATTGCGCTGCTGGTCGGCAAGGCCACGGCCGGCATTCTGTTTACCGCCTTCGCCATCGGCGGACTGGTTCCCACCATCTACGGCCAGGCGTTGGCGCCCTCGCTGGCGCGCCGCTTTGCCGGCGGCGGCCTGCCCCGAACTTATTTGGCCGTGCCCGCGACGATGCTGATCGCGGGACTCGCGCTCGCCTGGCTGGCGCAAACACCTGCAAGCCTGCCCTGGTCGCTTGGCAGTTCGAAGTTCTTCTGGACGGCCACGGGGCTGTCCATCGCAGGTGGCGCCATCATGACCCTGGCGGCGTCCATCCGCGCCCACTTGATCCACGCCGGCAAGGGGCACGATGTCTTCGGCCCGGACCTGCTGGCCAACGCCCTCATCGCCACCTGCGTTCCCTTCGTCTTTCACGTCCTGGGGACGAAGGCGCTCAGTGCCCTTTACCTGCTGAGCGCCTTGCTCAGTCTGGGCTTTCTGCTGGGCACGGCACGCCAGTTACAGGGACTGCAATCGGCCCGCCGAGGCCTGCTCTGGTTGATAGCCGCCCTGCTGGTGACGCCGTTGTTTTTCCAGATCCGGGGCGGCCTGTTTCACGACAAGTCCTTCATCTTCGACTCGGGAGGCTCCATCCTGCTGCTGCCGCTGCCCTTGTCGATCGCCGGACTGTTCGCGGGTATCGCACTGCTGGGCCATTACACCGGGGCCACCAAGTCAATGAGCACGCTGTTCTTCACTGCGCTGGCCTTTGTGTTGACATCTCTGGTTGCCGCCAACATCGGCTCGCCGGAGCAGGGTGCCAAGCTGGTGCTGCTCGCACAATACCTGCTGCCCATGTTCGCCCTGATCCTCGGCGAGATGTTTGGTCGCGCGGACGAACATCGGGTCTTCGAACGCACCGCGCTGTGGCTGTTGGTGGTGCTGGTGCCAGTGCATTTGCTGATCACCTGGAACCAGGGCCTCCTGATCCTTTCACCGTCGTTGGGCTTCTTTAGCATATATCAGCACCTGCAGTATTTCCCCTCGGTGGTGGTGGGGTTGAGTCTGCTGGTCTATGGTCTGCTCGAACCTCGCACCGGCAGCTGGACGCGCACGGCCGTGCTGCTGCTGCTGCCCGCGGTGGCGGTGTACGCGGTCGCCTCGCGCTCGGCTTCCGCCATGGGCAGCCTGTTGCTGGGCGTCGCGCTGATCGCGCTGCTGCGCGGTATCAGTGGCCACAAGATCAAAGGCCTGCTCGGTACGATGGCGCTTGCCTTGGCCTTGGGCGGGCTCTACGCCAACGTGTCCTGGCATGAATTGGCAGTCAAATTCGACTCGTCAGGAGGGTCTGGTCAGTCAGCCGAGCGCGGCCCCATGAGTCAGGCCGACCTCGACCGCATGTTGGGCGCCCCTGCCGGCGTCACCGACCGCCTGCGCCACTGGCGTTTCTACGGCGAAGGCATCACCAGCTCGCCGAGGACATTTCTGTTCGGCCACGCCAGCCCTCCCGACCGCAACGAACACCCGAGCGCACACAACTACTGGCTCGATGCACTCTACAACTTCGGTTTCGTGGCCATGGCCCCCTTGCTGGGGTTGCTGGGCTGGACGCTGCTGGCGATCTGGCGCCAACGCCGCGCGGTGCTCGCCTCGCCGCTGCTGAGCGCCACCGCGCTGGCCGCGCTTTACCTCATGCTGGGTGAGAACATGCTCAAAGTCGGCATGCGCCAGCCATACCCGGGCATCCTGACGTTCTTCCTCTGGGGGCTCCTGATCGCTCGCCTGTCGATACGCGCCCCGGCAGAGTCAGCCAGCACCGATTCCCGGCCGTGAAGTTGCTTATCTTCAGCCAGTACGGGTGGCCCGAGGTATTCGGGATCAACGCGCTGGCGCAATCCCTGGCGCAGCGCGGCGTGGACGTGACAGTACTGACCGGCCAGCCCAACTACCCGGAAGGTCGCACCTTCCCGGGCTATCGCGCCTGGCGCCTCTCGGCCGAGAAGCGAGGTGCGGTCCGGATACTGCGCGTGCCACTTTCGCCACGCGGCAAGGGCGCCGCGCGCCTGGCACTGAACTACCTGTCCTTTATTCTGTCGGCCAGTCTATTGGGGCCCTGGGCCTTGAGGGGCCGATCGTTCGACGCGGTGTTGGTGTATGCGCCCTCGCCGCTGCTGCAGGCCTTACCGGCCATACCCATCGCCTGGCTCAAGCGGGCGCCGCTGGCGGTGTGGGTGCAGGATCTCTGGCCCGAGAGCCTGTCCGCCACCGGCTTCATCCGCAACCAGCGCGTGCTGTCGGCGGTGCGGCAGGCAGTACGTCTCATCTACCGGCACACCGACAGCATCCTTATTCCGTCAGAAGCCTTCCGCGAACCGATCGCGGCCATTGCGCCGAAGCCCGCCCGCATCCACTACTACCCGAACGCCTGGAGTGGGGAAGGGCTCAAGGCTCAGGCCAGCGAAGCGGCGCGACAGCTGGCAAGCGAAATAGCCCAGGGCTTCTCCATCGTCTTCGCCGGCAACCTGGGCACCGCGCAGGCGCTCGACACGGTTGTGGATGCGGCACGCCGACTGCAGGCAGCCGGTTCGCCGGTGCGGATTTATCTGATCGGCAGCGGCAGCTTGTCGGATTGGCTCGCACAACAGGTGCAGGAACACGGCCTGCGTAACCTCCTGCTGCCAGGGCGCTTCGCGCCGACCGACATTCCCACCTTGCTGGCAGCCGCGTCAGCGGTGCTGCTGACCTTGCGCGACGAACCCATCTTCGCCTACACGGTGCCGAGCAAACTGCAGGCTTATCTGGCCGCGGGCCGCCCCATCATTGCGGCCATCAACGGCGAAGGAGCCCGACTGGTGCAAGACGCAGATGCCGGCCTGAGTTGTCCGGCCGGTGACGCTGTGGCGCTGGCCAAGGCAATGCAGATGATGCACGGGCTCGATGAAGACCGCCGTGCTGCAATGGGAGAAAATGCCAGCCGGTACGCGGCCGCGCACTTCAGCCTGCCCAAACTCACGGACGAGCTGATCGAGCACCTGAAGCAACTGACCATGCGACACACCAAACCCGCGCAGGAGACCTCGCGGTGAATGTACTGATACTGGGCGGCACGGGCATGCTCGGGCACGCCATGTTCCATCTGCTGTCACAGACTCCTGGTTTGCAGGTCTGGGCCACGGTCCGCTCGACAGCGGCTCGACGACACTTCCCGCCTGCGATCGTCGACCGCCTGATCTGTGGGGTGGACGTGGAGAACGCGGACACCCTGAACCAGATAGTCGCGCGCGTGCGGCCAAGTGTGGTCATCAACTGCATCGGCCTGATCAAGCAACTGGCGGCAGCCAACGATCCGCTGGCCGCGCTGCCCATCAACGCCTTGTTGCCACATCGGCTGGCCCGACTGTGCGACGTTGCCAGGGCAAGGTTGATCCACGTCAGCACCGACTGCGTGTTCTCTGGCCAGCGCGGCCACTACGTGGAAACCGACACGGCCGACGCCACGGACTTGTACGGACGCTCAAAGCACTTGGGCGAGGTGTACTACCCCCACACCATCACCTTGCGCACCTCCATCATCGGTGAGGAGTTGGAAGGTGGCGCCAACGGCCTCATCGGCTGGTTCCTGTCGCAGTCGGGTAGCGTCAAGGGCTTCACCCGCGCCATCTTCTCGGGCCTGCCCACCGTGGAACTCGCACGCGTTGTGCGCGACCACGTGTTGCCGCGCCCTGACCTGAACGGGCTGTACCACGTGGCCACGCGGGCAATCGCCAAGGCCGAATTGCTGTCGCTCGTGGCGTCCGCCTATGGTCGACAGATCGAGATCGTGCCTGACGCCTCCCTGGTGATCGACCGCTCACTCGACGCCACGAAGTTCCAGTTGGCCACTGGTTATGTGCCTCCCGAATGGCCGACGCTGATTGCCAGCATGCGCCACTTCCACTCTCACACCTGATTCGACATGTTCTCCAATGGCGTCCTGATGATCACCGGTGGTACCGGCTCCTTTGGCAATGCGGTGCTGCAACGGTTTCTCGACACGGATGTGCGCGAGATCCGCATCTTCAGCCGCGACGAAAAGAAGCAGGAGGACATGCGCATTGCGCTGTCCCATCCCAAGCTGAAGTTCTATATCGGCGACGTGCGCGATTACGACAGTGTGCACCAGGCCATGCATGGCGTGGACTTTGTCTTCCACGCGGCCGCGCTCAAGCAGGTGCCGTCCTGCGAGTTCTATCCCATGGAAGCGGTCCGCACCAACGTGCTCGGAGCCGAGAACGTGATGAACGCCGCCATTGCGGCGGGGGTACGCCGCGTCGTGGTGCTGAGCACCGACAAGGCCGTCTATCCCATCAACGCCATGGGCATCTCCAAGGCCATGATGGAAAAACTGATGGTGGCCAAGTCGCGCATGCGCAGTCCCGGGGAAACCGTGCTCTGCGCCACGCGTTATGGCAACGTCATGGCATCGCGCGGCTCGGTGATACCCCTGTTCATCGACCAGATCCGGGCCGGCCAGGATCTCACCGTCACTGACCCCGCCATGACCCGCTTCCTGATGTCACTAGAAGACTCGGTCGACCTGGTATTGCACGCCTTCCAGCACGGCAGCCAGGGCGACATCTTCGTCCAGAAGGCCCCCGCGTCCACCGTGGGGGATTTGGCCCAGGCGCTGCTCGAACTCTTCAACAGCCCGACGGCGGTGCGCATCATCGGCACCCGACATGGCGAGAAGCTCTATGAGTCTCTGTTGTCGCGCGAGGAAATGGGCAAGGCGGAGGACATGGGCCGCTATTACCGAGTGCCGTCCGACGACCGCGATCTCAACTACAACAAGTATTTCGTCGAGGGTGAAACCCGCGTGTCTGCTCTGGAAGACTACACCTCACACAACGCCGAGCGGCTCGATGTCCCAGGCGTCAAGCAACTGCTGATGAAGCTGAACTACATCCAGGAGCGGTTGCGTGCTTAAGGTCATGACCATTGTGGGCACTCGTCCCGAGCTGATCAAGATGTCGCGAGTGATTGCGGCATTTGACGCACACACCCGGCATGTGTTGGTGCACACCGGGCAAAACTTCGACTACGAACTCAACCAGGTCTTCTTCGACGACCTCGGCATCCGCAAGCCCGACCATTTTCTTGAGGCCGCCGGCGAAAACGCCGCACAGACGATCGCTCGGGTAATCGAGCGCGCCGACGCGGTCATGGCGTTGGAACAGCCCGACGCGGTTCTGCTGTACGGGGACACCAATTCCTGCCTCTCGGTGATCTCGGCCAAGCGGCGGAAGATCCCTGTGTTCCACATGGAAGCTGGCAACCGATGCTTTGATCAGCGCGTACCGGAAGAGCTGAATCGCAAGGTCCTGGACCACCTGAGCGACATCAACCTGGTCCTGACCGAGCACGCGCGCCGATACCTCATCGCTGAGGGAATCAGGCCGGAAACCATCATCAAGACGGGCTCTCACATGCGCGAGGTCCTGGACCACTACCGCGACGGTATCGACCGCTCCACGGCGCTCGAACGCCTGGGCCTGGAGGCCGGCCAATACTTTCTCGTCAGCACCCACCGCGAGGAGAACGTTGACAGCGAAGCCAACCTGGGCGATCTGCTCGACACACTGAACGGCATCGCCGAAAGCTTCGAACTGCCTGTGGTGGTATCGGTGCACCCCCGAACGCGCAAACGGCTTGATGCGATGGATACGCGTCAACACCACGCAAAGATCCAGTTTCTCAAGCCCTTCGGCTTCAACGACTATATCCACCTGCAGACTCGAGCGCGCTGCACCATCTCTGACAGCGGCACCATCACCGAAGAGAGCGCTCTGTTGGGCTTTCCGGCCATCACCATCCGTAACGCGCATGAGCGCCCGGAAGGCATGGACGCTGGCGTGCTGATCATGTCCGGGCTAAAACGCGAGCGCGTTCTGGACGCCATCCGGGTCGTGACCAGTGACCCTGCTGGCCCAGCGCGTTCGGTCAGCGACTATGAAGCACCGGCCGTGTCCACCCAAGTGCTGCGCGTCGTGCTCAGCTACGTGGACTACGTGAATCGCACCGTGTGGTCCAAGCCCTCGGCAACATGACCGCTGGCGCTGGTGAGATTCTGCTAACGGGGGCGACCGGTTTCGTAGGACAGGCGCTGGATACACGATTGCGGCGCGCCGGATTTGGGGTGCTGGGTACAGCGCGTCGATCTGGTCGGCTCGCCTCTGGCACGCCCATCACCACCATGGAGTTGCACCCCGATCAGGACTGGACTGGGTGCTTGGCCGATAAGCGCGCCGTCGTACACGTGGCCGCGCGCGTGCACGTCATGGTCGAACAGGCCTCCGATCCCCTGGCGGCATTTCGTCTGGCCAACACAGCTGCCACCCTGAATCTGGCCCGCCAGGCTGCTGTCGCTGGGGTGCGGCGTTTCGTGTTTGTCAGCAGCATCAAGGTCAACGGAGAAGAAACACACCCTGGAAAATCCTACCGATTCAACGACGTCCAGGCCCCGCTTGACCCCTACGGCGTGTCCAAGCACGAGGCCGAAGTCGGCTTGCGAGAATTGGGGGCGGCCAGTGGAATGGACATCGTCATCATCCGCCCAACCCTGGTCTACGGCCCCGGCGTCAAAGCCAATTTCGCCGCCATGATGCGTGCCATCCAGCGCGGCCTGCCCCTCCCACTGGCGGCGGTGACACAGAACCGCCGCAGCCTCGTCTCGCTTGATAATCTGGTCGATCTGCTGATCACCTGCATCGACC
>VFQO010000713.1_pt1 | contig 31972 bp, 23 predicted proteins | sample 3512331 | NCBI WGS metagenome assembly VFQO01 (sample SAMN10412371, study PRJNA504923) | tailings metagenome | isolation source: Replicate 3 from Balatoc abandoned mine | place: Philippines: Itogon, Benguet | collected 2017-08-28 | reverse complement strand
GGCACGCACCATAGTGGGGGCTATAGGAGGAGGGCTGGAGCGGGTGAAGGGAATCCAATTATACGCACAATATTATGATAGAAAACATTAAATTTTTTACCACAGCTTTCGGAAGCCCCCATTTGAGCCCCTGCATGAGCCGGATGCCTGTGGAAAACATGGGGCAATGGGGTCAGAGTTGAACTTGCGACTTTCCAGTCAGGATCAAGGGATTGAAGTCTGAAAGATTTATAGTTTTTTCAATTACATAACGATAAATCTAACTGATCCGATTGTTCAGTCGGATTTGATTGAGAAGCTACCATGCGCACGCGCCGACATCTTATCGTTGAATTTCAATGCAATATCATGGCGACCTGTCGCGTAGGGTGTGCCTATATTTCGGACTTTCCAGCTAGATCCCAGCCCCGAACTCGGCGAGGAAAGCGAATTCTGGAGACGTTAACCTCGGGATCGCCCTGCGCAGGAGACCAGCAGGTCTCAAGGGCCAGATCTGGGACTCAGCCGCCGTTCCCAATTGGCGTATCGAATGACCGGTTCCGCCAGAAGCCGACAATGAGGGGATATGCGATGGCTGGCCAATCTGTCACGAGCCGGTCGAGGGAGGGTGACAAATGCCACAGACGATCCCAGCTGACCGGCTTGATCTTGCCGCCTATCTGAAACCCGAGGACAGCATCGTCTTTGGTCAAGCATGTGGTGAGCCCGGCACTCTGGTCGAGGCGCTGATCGAACAAGGTCGACGCATCGGCGGCCTGTCCGCTTTCATTGGTTCGAGCTTCTCCGGGCTGTTCACACCGGAAGCACAGCAAAGCTTCGCACTATCGAGCATGGGCGCAATCGGCTCGCTCCGCTTGCTGGCGAAAAAGGAAAAGTTGACGATCCTTCCCTTGCACATGAGCCAGATCGGATCCGCCATCGAGGCCGGGACATTGAAATGCGATGTGGCGATGATTCAGGTCAGTCCGGCCAATGCCGAAGGGTACCATAGCTGCGGGTTGGTCGGCGATCATATCCGGGCTGCGGTTCGGAGCGCACGGGTCGTGATCGCCGAGGTCAACGAATGCGTCCCGTACACGTATGGCGAAGCGGTCCACGCGTCGGATATCGATGTGGCCGTGTTGGTCGCTCGTCCGCCAGTGCAATTATCTTCGGCAGAGGCTGACCAGATCACCAAAGCAATTGCCGACCATTGCGCAGGCTTCATCGGTAACGGTTGTGTGATCCAGACCGGCGTGGGTACCTTGCCTGATGCGATCCTCCGACAGCTAGGCGATCGCAAGGATCTGGGCGTCCATTCGGGCATGCTGGGTGAAGGGTTTGTAGACCTCGTCGAAGCTGGCGTGATCACCAACGCCCGCAAGGAGATAGACACCGGCATTTCGATAGCCGGGGCTCTGGTAGGAACTGATCGCCTCTATCGCTTCGCCGATCTGAACCCCGCAATCAGAATGGCTCCGGCGACTTACACGCACGATGCCGCTGTGATCGCGCAGCTTGCGCACTTCGTGGCGATCAACTCAGCTATCGAAGTTGATCTGACCGGGCAGATAAACGCTGAAGCCATCGACGGGGCGTATCTGGGGGCCACTGGAGGGCTCGTCGATTTTACCCGAGCCGCCGCGCATTCACCGGGCGGGCGAAGCATCATTGCCCTACCGGCAACGGCACGGGGCGGTTCGGTCAGCAGGATTGTCGCCACACTCACGGGTCCGGTTACCGTGCCGCGGAGCGACGCGGATGTGATTGTCACGGAGTTCGGCACGGCCGAGCTGAAGGGATGTTCTCTCGCCGAACGGGCCAGACGTATGGTCCGGATCGCTCACCCGGAGTTTCAGAGAAACTTGGACGAGGCCGCTCAAACAATCGCGAGGCAAGGCCTATGATTCAACCCGCAAGGCACATCTCCATGGCTTCACGAGCAAGCGCCGTGACCGTCGGCAACGCCTCCACCCGGCTGCGCGCATTTGCCGAGGCAGCCGTACCCCGGATCAGCCGACCCTTGATCCCGTGAATGATCGCAGCGAGCCTGAACAGGTTGAACGCGATGTAGAAATCATATCCCGGAATGTTGTAACGGCCTGTCCGCCGACAGTATGCGCGGACGTATTCCGCTTCGCTCGGGATGCCGAGGGAGACCGGGTCCATGCCTCCCAGCCCTGCCACCACATGCGGTGGCATGCGGTACATCATCGCGTGGTAGGCAAAGTCGGCTAGCGGGTGCCCGAGGGTCGACAGCTCCCAGTCTAGTACCGCCAGAACTCTGGGTTCGCTGGGATGGAAGATCAGATTGTCGCAGCGGAAATCGCCATGGACGATGGCGGTCTCGTCACCGGCAGGAATATTGGCGGGCAGCCATTCCACAAGCTGGTCCATCACTGGGTCGCGGCCGGCGTCCGCATCATCGAGATATTGCTGCGACCAACGATCAATCTGCCGGGCGAAGTAGTTGCCTGCCCTGCCGTAATCGCCCAGCCCAAGCGCATGAGGGTCGAGCGCGTGAAGCTGCGCGATCGTCGCATTCATCGCGTCGAAATAGGCGGCTTTCCCCTCGCGCTCGACATCCGGGAATGTTGCATCCCAGTAGATCCGGCCTTCGACCATCTCCATGACATAGAACCAGCTGCCGATGACAGCATCGTCGAGACACAGGCCATGGACATGCGTGACAGGAAAACCCACAGAGCCGAGAGCTGAAAGGACGCGCGCTTCGCGCTCGATCGCATGCGCGCCCTTGATGAGCGGTCCGGGTGGCTTGCGTCTAAGGACATAGGATCTGCCGGGCGTGATCAGCTTGTAAGTGGGGTTGGACTGCCCCCCGTTGAACTGCTCGACACGAAGCGAACGGAAGTCACCCTCGACATTATCGGTAAGCCAGCGCGCTAATGACGCCTGATCGATCTCGAAGCCGGGACGAACCGCGCTTGTTCCTTCGTTGGCTGCCTGATCAGCACCGCTCATGTTCAAGCCCTTCTTGGCACCACGCTTCGCACGAGCGACCATGCGGCCCGGCGAGCGCAAGGTGCCCCCGGGCCGCTACCATCCGCCCGCCTGACAGGCGAACCGCATATAGATATCTATTGTCGTGCTGCGGCGATCACTTCGCCGAAGCGGGGAACGCCGGCAGACGTCCAACGTGACGCGGATCGTGCTGGATGATGACCTTCGCGTTCAGGTTCCTGGCGGTTTCATCGAACCGGGCCATCGATGCAAGCGTCTGCACCCGGCTGAAATTATAGCCAGGCACGGCGTGAGCAAAGGCCTGCTCCTGGAAGTGGTAGAGATCGCCGGTCAACAGGACATCGCCGGTCTCGGGAAGCCGCACGAGCAGCGATGTATGGCCTGGCGTGTGCCCGGGCGTCGCCTTGATCAGCACCGATCCATCGCCGAATACATCGTGATCCTTGGCGATCGTCTGGACCTTGCCCCCGGAAGTGCCCAGCCACGGCGCGAACACGGGCCGCACGAGATAGGGGATGCCCTCTTCCTTGCTGCTCGCAACCGCCCAGTCGCCCTCGCTGATCAGCAGGGTCGCACCGGGAAAGTCCGGCAACTGGCTGGTGTGATCGAAGTGGTAGTGGCTCACCGCGACTTTCGAGACCGCCTTGGGGTCAACGCCGATCTCGGCAAGCTGGTCGACGATCGAAATCTTGAGCGACAGCGAAACCCCGTGATCGGAAGTCGGCGCGCCGATCAGCGACTTCGGAAGGCCAGCATCCCACAGCAGATAATCCTTGCCGTGGCGGATCAGATAGCAGCTCCCCGCCAGAGCTCTGGGCTGCCCGTCGAAAAGGTGGGCGTCCGAGAAAATCGCGCCATCGGCCAGATGGATGTCGCCGCATTCGAGCCGCCACATTTCCATGTCGCGGGGCGCTGCAGCGGGCGCATCCTTTGCGCCAAGCGAGCCCGCAGTCAGCGCGGTGGCTGCAAGCGCAGCGGCGAAAATCAGTTTCTTCATCAGTCCTCTCCCGCGTTGTGCGAAGGCCTCGCAAGCTTCGATAGGAATGGCTTGCGGCGAGATCGTCTTTTCTCCGCCGCAGGATGTATCTGCGACGAGCATTTAAGTCAATTGTTGAACCATAGATTTCGCGAGATCATGGAACGAGCGCGTTAAGGGCGCCATCGACGACAACCACGGACCCGTTCATGAACGAACCGGCGTCGCTGGCGAGCAGAACCACAGGCCCGATCAGCTCCTCCAACTGCCCGAGCCGCCGGGCGGGCATGCGCTGGATATAGTCCTTGCCCGTTTCGCTCTCGAACAGCGCGTCGTTCATTTCGGTCTTGAACCAGCCGGGGGCAACCGCATTGACGCGGATGCCATGTCGGCCAAGGTCGATCGCCATCGAACGGGTGAGCTGGATCACGGCCCCCTTGGACGCGCAATAGCTGGCAAGTCCGGGCTGCGCGCCGAAGCCCAGCACCGAAGCCATGTTGATGATCGCACCGTGGCGTCCGGCAGCAACCATCCGCCGGGCAGCGGTCTGGCCAACATTCCAGACCCCGCGGACATTTGTATCGAACACCGCGTCACGTTCTGCCGCATCGATCTTGAGGAAGTTGCGTGCACCGCTGGTGCCGGCGTTGCAAACGGCGATGTCGACCGTGCCGAAGGTGCTTTCGGCGAGGTCGAAGGCCGCCTCGATGCTTCCCGCATCGGTAACATCGGCCTGAGCCGCGATTGCCTTGCCGCCATCGGCTGCAATCTCGCGGGTCAGGGCCTCAAGCCGGTCCGCGCGGCGCGCCACCGCAACAACCTGCGCGCCGGCTGCGCTCAACCCTTTGGCCAGCACTCGGCCGATCCCGCTGGAGGCCCCGGTGACGAGCGCGATGTGTCCGTCGAGCGAAAACTGCGGTAGTGTGGTCAAGCATTCTCTCCCCTGATGGATGATTTGCCCGTCGGACGTCGACCAGGTTCAGCCGACATCGCGGGCGAGCAGGCCGATCGCCTTGCGGGCGGCATCGCGCCGGGGGATGGTGCCCCCGGTCATCGCTGCCGCAAGGGCAGTGATGGCGGGATCGGCTGTCTCGCGGATCATCGCCATGACCAGTTCAGCCGTGTCGCGGGCCAGTGCGGCTTGCGGCGTTTCGGTGCGGAGGGCAGCGGCGTGGCGCTCGCCCGCCCGTTCGAGACGCGCACATATCGCTCCGGCCAGTTCGGCAAGCCCTTCGCGCCGCAAGGTCGAAACCTTCAGGGCGATGCGATGTTCGGCATCGCCGCGGTGCATCAGCATCGCGCGCAGGAAATTGGCAGTCCTGTCGGCATCGGGAAGGTCGGCCTTGTTGACCACCAGCAGGTCCGCCACTTCAAGCACGCCGGCCTTGATGGCCTGCATCTCGTCCCCCATCCCAGGCGCACAGACCATCAGCTTCACGTCGGTGAGTTCTGCCACTTCAACTTCGGACTGGCCGGAGCCGACCGTCTCGACGATCACCAGCTCCATGCCGCCTGCGGCCAGAAGATCGATCACCTTGCGCGTGGTGCGCGTCACCCCGCCCAGATGGCCGCGCGCGGCGAGCGAGCGGATGAAGACGCCGGGGTTGGCACTGTGCGCGGCCATGCGCACCCGATCCCCCAGCACCGCCCCGCCGCTGACCGGGCTCGACGGATCGACCGTCAGCACGCCGATCCGCGCAAAGCGGGGCAGAAGCTCGCCAATCAGCGCGTTTATCAGCGAGGATTTGCCTGCGCCCGGCGGCCCGGTCACGCCCAGCGTCGCGGTGCGCGGTTTCAGCTCCTGCGCAGCCAGACCCAGTTCCACGCCAGCAAGGCTGCCGTTTTCGATCTCGGTAATGGCGCGGGCCATCGCCAAGGTATCGCCCGCGCGCACGCCCTCCATCAAGGCAGAGGGCGTTCTTGGATGGCGAGTGCCAGTCAAGCAAGCCCTCGATAGCTGCGCGACAGCGCCTCGAACGTCGCGACCACATCGGACAGCGGCGCACCGCCGCGGAAGATGTTGTTCACGCCCGCCTCACGCAGCGGCGGCTCGTCGAAGGGACGAATGATACCGCCGACCACGATCGGAAGGTCGGACACGTCCCGGCGCGCAAGTTCGGCCACGATCTTCTGCGTCGTTTCCACCTGTCCGCCCGACATGAAGCTGATGCCGATCACATCGACATCCTCCTGAAGCGCAACTGTGACGACATCCTCGGGCTGTTCGTAATCGATCAGCACCACTTCCATCGCCGCATCGCGCAGCGCGAGCGCGATGGTCTCGATCGCGCGGTCGTGGCTGTCGATGAAGCTCTTGGTGAGAAGCACCCTTGGCCGGGGCAATGTATCGCTCATCTGCGTCATTCCTATTTGTTGCGACCGAAGATTTCGTGGAGCACAGCCTGCATCTCGCCGAGTGTGGCGTCGGCTTCGGCCGCAAGGACGAGGTTTTCGGTGACCGAGCCAATCTCCCGCCCGTCGCGCACGGCGACGGCTGCGTTGCGGAGGGCATCGATCGCCGTCTGCCACTTCGCATTGTCCCGCGCGGCGCGGTGGCGTTCGATATCGGCGATCGCGAGCCGGGCTGCCTCGGGATCGGGCTGGAACACCTTGTACTCGGTCGGCTCGTCACTGACATACTTGTTGACGCCGACCATCGTGCGCGCGCCGCTCTCGATCTCCTGGCGCCACTGATAGGCGGAAGCAGAGACCTGCTGCTTGATCCAGCCGGATTCGATGCAAGCGATCAAGCCGCCGCGCTGGTCGATTTCATCGATGATTGCGAAGACCCGCCGCTCGATTTCGTCGGTCAATTCCTCGACATAGAAGGAGCCGCCCAAGGGATCGGACACATGCACAGCGCCCGTTTCTTCTGCGATCATCTGGCTGGTGCGCAGCGAGAGGGTTACGGCCTCCTCGGTCGGCAGGCCCAGCGCTTCGTCATAGGCGTTGATCGTCATGCCGTTGACCCCGGACATGACAGCCGCCAGCGCGCCATAGGCATTGCGCACCAGATTGTTCAGCGGTTGCTGGGCGGTCAGCAGGGAGCCGGCCGTCTGCGCATGGATCCGCGCCTGAAGCGATCCGCTCTTCTTGCAGCCGAAGCGCTCCTTGTTGACCTTGGCATAGACGCGCCGGAGCGCTCTGGTCTTGGCCACCTCCTCGAAGAAGTTCTCGCCGTAGCGCACGTGGAACCCGAAACGCGGGACCACGCTGTCGGGGTCAATGCCGAGGCTGACGCACTCCTCATTGACCGCGATGATTGCCGCAATGGCATAGCCGACCGCCTGGACATTGGTCGCCCCGGCCTCGCAGATATTGTGCTCGCTGATGGTCAGCGTGTTCCACAAGGGCACGTGGCGAGCGCAATAGGCGGCGACGTCCGCGACCAACCGGTAGCTTCCGCGCGGCGAGAAGTTGGTGCCGCCGCTATGGCCGAAGAAGTCCCAGATGTAGTTGGTGACATTGCCGCCCAGCTTGTCGAAGGCGAACCCGCGGCGGCGGGCGGCGGCGAGATACAGCCCCAGCATCGCAGGCGACCCTGCGTTGAGCACCATCGAGACAGTGGTCTTCTCCAGATCCTTGCCCGCCAGCAGAATCTCGTAGTCGCTCGCCTTGCAAACCGAGATACCGCAATCGCCGATACTGCCGCGCACGCCCGGATGATCCGGATCGCAGCCCATCGAGGTCGGCATGTCGAAGATGAAGTTATAGGCCTCGCGGTCGAAATAGCCCTTCGAACCGCCTTCCTTGAGCAGCAGGTCCATCCGCTCGCGGGTCTGCGAGGGCAGGCCGTAGCCGATGATCTGGAGGTCCATCCACGGCTGGAACTGGTAGTGGATCGGATAGATGCCGCGAGTGTAGGGATATTGGCCGGGCATTTCAGCTTCTTGGCCATGCCGGTCTGTTCCGGTGTAGACGGGCTGAAGCTCGATGCCCGAACGGTTGCGGGCCGAAAACGATCGGTCGGCATATCGGGCGGCAACGGTCTTCTGCCACGCGGAATACGCGCTATCGGGTTCCTGCCGGGTCATTGTGGCCATGATACTGGAGAATCCTATGGTCGAACCATTGATTTGATACGGTCCAACAATTGACTTGTCCAGAGCAAGAAGCTAAGTGTTGCACAAATGGCACTGGCAAGCTTGCGGTGCCTCAGGAACGAGGACATACAGCCAGCATGAGCAAAACCTCTTCGACGCCTGATCCAGAGACAAAAGCGGACAGCATGCTGGAAGGACTCGGGCGCATCAAAGTGCCCAAGTCCAGCGACGTGCTGGCGGAACGGCTGAAGCAGGAAATCCTCAGCGACATGTATCCTCCGGGCTCGATGCTCCCGACGGAGCGGGAGCTGGTGAGCGCGACAGGGCTGAGCCGCGGATCGGTGCGCGAGGCGTTGCGCATCCTTGAGGCGCAGGGCCTCGTGGCAACCCGCGCCGGACGGTATGGCGGCACGTCGGTTGCCATGCCGACCGATCATCACCTTGCCGACCATATCGAGATCTTCGCGCGCGGACGCAGCATACCGCTCAACGCCCTCGCCGAGGTGCGCCTTGCGCTGGAACCAATGGTGGCAAGCCTTGCCGCCCAGCGGCGCACGGCCCAGGATCTGGAAGCGCTTCACGCAGTTTCGAACAGGATCGAGCAGACGGCCGAAAACGTCGATGATCTCGACGCCTTCCTGCTGGAGAACGTGAACTGGCACGATGCCCTGGCGGCGGCCAGCCACAATGATCTGCTGTGCGCACTGGCCACCTCGATCAGCGGGATCATGTTCGAGGCTTCCAAATTGCGCGAGTTCGCGTCGATCGAATTGCGCAAGCGGGTGTGCGTGGCGCACCGCAAGATCCTTGAAGCGATCGAGGCCGGGGACTCCGAACGCGCCCGTCGGCGCGCCGAGATCGATATCGAGGCCTATGCTCGCATCCTTGATGCAGCCGCGGCGCAGCGGGCTGCCTGATCTCCTCCGAACCACTCCCCGTACCTGACAACCGCTAACCGATGCTTGGGCCATGACCCGGCGGCGGCGATGCACGCTCCCCACATCAGAACTGGCTCGCGATCCGATGTCAGTGCTGCCTCTGGCTGCCCGGAGCATAAAGAAAACGGCAGGCGCCCATATGGAGCGCCTGCCGCCGGGGAGTCGGCCGTGAGAGAGAGCCGATCAGTTCTTGACGGTCAGCGTGATCCCGTAGGTCGCGGGCATGCCCACGAACCGGACCGTCGTGTCGAGATAGTGGTTGGCGTTGGTCACGTAGTATTCGTTGAAGATGTTCCGGCCCCACACCATGACCTTGTACTGACCTTCCCCGAACTCGAAGCCGGCGCGGGCATCGACGGTGACATAGGACGGGATCACGAACGGCCGGTCGATATCCGGCGCGTTGCGATCGCCCGCAAGGCGCCGGAATTCGATCGTGCGACCGTCAAGCGTCGAGACCGATGAAGACTGGCCGCGCAGGCTTGCCCCGATGAGGAAGGCGTTGCTGCCCGTCTCGTGGCGATAGTCGGCGTCAATCGTGTAGGACCACTTCGGCGTGAACGGCAGCTCGCTTCCCGTGAAGTCGCACGGCCCGGGGGCGGCAGTCGTCCCGCAGCTGTTGCCGTAGGCGGTCGGGCCGACGAAGGGCGTGCCATTGTCGGCCTTCACTTCGGAATCGAGGTATGTCAGCGAGCTACCGATGGTGAACCCGTCAGCCGGACGCAGGGTCAGCTCGGCTTCCGCGCCCATGATGGTCGACTTGGGCACGTTGATGAGGATGTCGAGCACGTCGAACACCGGATCGACGATCTTCCCGCGGATCTGCTTGTCCTCGTAGTCGTAATAGAACACGGCACCATTGATCTGCACCAACCGATCTGCCAGCGAGGCCTTGAAGCCCGCTTCGTACGAGGTGACCGATTCCTGGGTGACCGGCTGGTACGAACGGAAGTCCGATCCTGCCGCAGTCGGGAAGCTGCCCGCCTTGTATCCCCGCGAGATGTTCGCAAAGAGCAGCGTGTCGTCGCCCGGCTTGAAGTCGACGCCCGCACGCCACGAGAAGTTGTCCTCGGCCAACGTGCTGATGAAGGGCTCACCCGGCACGAAGCTGTTGTTGAGCGGGTAACAGTCGCCGGTAGTGATCGGGGTGAAAGACCCCGGCTGCACTCCGAAGACCAGCACCGGCAGCAGGTTGAACAGAGCGGACACCGTCCCGTCACCATTGCCTGTGGTGCACAGGTTCGCCCGGTTGCGCGAATTGGTATAGCGCCCGCCGAGCTTTAAGGTCAGCTGGTCGGTCACATCCAGTTCGCCATTCGCGAAGAAGGCATAATTGCGGATGTTCTGGCTGACGAGGCTGCCCGTGGTGTTGATGAACAGCGTGCCGGGGGCCGAAGAGGAGCCGTTGGCGAAGGTCAGGTTCTGATCCTCGGACACCTCGCTCTTTTCGTAATTGGCACCCACGAGCCAGCGGAACGGGCCGTTGCCCTGGTCCGAAATACGCAGTTCCTGGTTGAACGAGGTGATATCGGCAAAGCTCGGGCCGATGTTCGCCACCGCCTGTGCGCTGCCGTCCTTGTCGCTGAACAGGTTCTGGTTGAAGTCGAGGTAGGACGTGATCGAGGTCAGCGTGGCAACATCGCCGATATCGACCTCTGCCCGCAGCGCACCCTGAATGAACTTGCGGTTGCTGCGAGGCGAAAGGTCGGCGGTGGTGCGCGGAACCACGGTTGTGTTGGCCCCGGCAGCGGCGCCGAAGGGATCCTGAAACGCGACGTAGTTGGCGGTGGTCGTCCAGTCGGCAGCACGCGAGTTGAGCGGCGGGAACGGCGAGGCCTGCACGCCCGGCTGAACGGCAGCGCGGTTCTGCGCACGCACGGCGATCAGCTGGCCAGCCTGCGGTTCGCTCTTGTCCTGCCAGGCGTTGACCGTGGCGCGCAGACGCACATTGCTTGCGGGCTCAAGTTCGAAAGTCAGGCGGCCCGCGATGTATTTCTGCGCGCCGTTGCGATCATCCGGACGGGTGATGCTGCGCTGCCAGCCATCCATATCCGAAGCCGCAACCGCCAGACGGAAGCCGGCATTATCGCCGATCGGGCCGCTGATGAAGGCGTTGCCGGTGATCTGGTTGAAGCGGCCGTAGGACACATCCGCACCGTAGCGCAGATCATCGGTCGGCTTGGCCGCGATATAGTTGATCGCGCCGCCGGTCGCGTTCTGGCCGAACAGGATGCCCTGCGGCCCCTTGAGCGCCTCGATCCGCTCCAGATCGACTGCCGCGCGCAGCGTCAGCACCGGAAAGGGCAGCGGCACTTCGTCGGTGTAGACACTGACCGAAGGATAGACGCCGAGGCTCTCTTCGTTGAAGCCGATGCCGCGCAGGGTGTAGATCGGCGTGTTGGTGCCCGACTCGGCGAATTTGAGGCCGGGGACGACCGCGGCAATATCCTGCACCGTAGTGATGCGGCGGTCCGCCAGCGTCTCGCCGCTGATCGCCGTGACAGACAGACCGACGTCGTTGAGATTCTGCTCGCGCTTGTTGGCCGTAACGATGATCTCGCCTTCCGATCCGGCATCGTCAGCCGGAGCCTGGGCATCCTGCGCGATAGCGGTGGAAGAGAGCCCAACGGCCAGTGCCGCAGTACCTGCCGTCCGCAGCAACGATTCGATTCGCTTCATATACTCTCCCCTTTCCCCGTGATCCGATTGCGCCATCGCGGTCGCACCAGCCCAGGTGTCAATTGTAGGACCTTGGATGCATCAATCCGACCATCCTGTCAATCCCTCTGGTAGGACCATTGACATAATTAGACAGATTGGTAGGATTTGGTGGACTTTGGAGAGCGAGGAACATCGACATGACGGAATTAGAGCGCCCATCGCAGGTTGATGCGGTGATCATCGGGGCAGGCTTCTCCGGCCTCTATATGCTGCACCGGCTGCGTGAGCAGGGCTACACCACCCGCGTGTTCGATGCCGCCATGGGCGTCGGCGGGACGTGGTACTGGAATCGCTACCCGGGCGCGCGATGCGACTCGGAAAGCCATTACTACTGCTATTCGTTTTCCGACGAGATCCGCGAGGAGTGGCAGTGGAGCTGCCGCTATCCGGCGCAGCCCGAGATCCTCGAATACCTCAATTTCGTCGCCGACCGGCTCGACCTCAAAAAGCACATCGATTTCGGCGTGCGCGTCACCGCCGGCACCTATGACGAGGAAGCGCATGGCTGGGTGGTCGAAACCGACAGCGGCGAAACGGTGCGGGCGCGTTTCCTGATCACCGGCGTTGGCAACACCTCAACCCCGGCCCGTCCGTCGCTCCCCGGCCTCGACGACTTCCAAGGCGAAATCTACCATACCGCGCTCTGGCCGCATGAAGGGGTCGACTTCACTGGCAAGCGCGTCGGGCTGATCGGCACCGGATCGAGCGGCGTGCAGAGCACCCCGGTCATCGCCGAACAGGCATCGCACCTTACCGTCTTCCAGCGCACCGCCAATTACATCGTCCCGGCGCGCAACCATGAACTCACCGACGAAATTCGCCGCGAGCAGAACGAAAACTTCGCCAAGCTGCGCGAACTGACGCTCAACTCGCCGATCGGGATGCCCTTTCCCCACCCGCAGCATTCGGCGCTCGAACTGTCGCATGAAGAACGCACCGCGGTGATGGAACGGCTGTGGGAGACCGGCGGCTTCCGCTTCCACTTCACCAGCTTCACCGACATCACGCTGAATGCCGATGCCAACAAGGTCGTCGCGGATTTCATCGAAGCCAAGATCCGCGAACGGGTCAAGGACCCGGCGACAGCGGACGTGCTGTGCGATTTCAACCACGCCGTCGGCACCAAGCGACCGCCGATCGACACCGACTATCTCGAAGCGTTCAACCGCGACAACGTCTCGATCGTTAACATCCGCACAAACCCGATCGCATCCGTCACCACCAGCGGTCTGGTCATGGAGGATGGTCAGCGCCATGATTTCGATGCGCTGGTGTTTGCCACCGGGTTCGACACGGTCACCGGCAGCCTGCTCAAGCTCAACCTGCGCGGGCGCGGCGGCGTGACGCTGGCCGAAAAGTGGGAAAACGGGCCGCGCACATATCTTGGCCTCGCATCGTCCGATTTCCCCAATCTGTTCATGATCACCGGCCCGCAAAGCCCGGCGATCTTGGTGAACTTCCCGGTCTGCATCGAATACCATGTCGACTGGATCGTCGATGCGATGAACCACATGCGCGATACCGGCGCGGTCGAAATCGAGGCCGGCGCGCAGGAAGAAGCGGCGTGGGTGGAGCGTATCTCCGCGGACGTGGAGAACACGCTCATGACCACCACCAATTCCTGGTACATGAACGCCAACCTGCCCGGAAAGCCCAAGGTCTTCACCGCCTGGTATCCCGGAATGCCGTCCTATGCTGCGATCTGCGACGAGGTCGCAGCCGACGGTTATCGCGGCTTTGCTTTGGTCAAGCGGCAGGAAGCCAAGGCCGCCTGATCCCGAGGGCCGGTCGCACAATTGCGGCCGGCACTGAGGTCGGCAAGCCCGGCAACAGAAAAGCGAGCCCCCGGCCCACAGGGCCGGGGGCTCGCTTTTCTGTTGCCGCGTCAGGAGATGACCCCGGCGTCGGTCAGTTGCTCGAGTTCGCTATCCGACAGGCCGAGCAAACCGCACAGGACCTCGTGGTTGTGCTCGCCGGTCACCGGCCCGCGCGTTCCCCGCACGGGGGCAATTCCGCTGGCATTCCACGGCACCCCGAACAGGGTTTCCGGCCCGAGACCGGGCAGTTCGACCACGTCGGCCAAGCCGCGCGCCGCGATCTGCGGGTCGGCCCACAACCCGTCGATATCGTTGACGGGAGAAGCAGGAACTCCGGCAGCGCGCAGACGCGAAACGAGTACGTCGCGATCCTGCGCTGCGGTCCATTGCGCGATCAGGATCTCCAGCGCCTCGGACGCGGCAATCCGCTCGGCAGCGGCGGCATAGCGCGGATCTCTGGCCCAGGGCTCAGCCGGGGCAAGCGCGCACAGAGCCTGCCAGTCTACGTCATCGCGGACTGCCAGCGAAATCCAGCGGTCGTGCCCCGCCGCAGGAAAGATCCCGTGAGGCGCCATCAGCGGATGCCGGTTGCCTGCGGGCAAGGGCTGGCCACCGCTGATCTGGCTCGCCAGAGCATAAGGCATAAGCGTGCAGAACAGCGCCTCGGTCTGCGACAGATCGATATAGCCCCCCTGCCCCGTCGCGTCGCGCCGTTCGAGCGCTGCGAACAGCGCGACCAGCGCGTGGACGGCCGCATTGGGATCGCCCAGCGCAAAATTGAGCGCGCCGGTCGGCGCCTCGTCCGGATAGCCGACGAGCGATTCAAGCCCGACAAAGCTCGACATGGTCGGGGCATAGGTCCGCATGTCGGAGGCCGGGCCGAACTGCCCGGCCCCGGACATGGCGACCATGACCAGACCGGGATTATCCGCGCTCAAGGTGTCGTAACCGATCCCCGATCGTTCCAGCGAGCCGGCCGACATGTTCTCCAGCACGACATCACTGATGGCTGCGAGCTGCTTGAGGATATCGACGGCAGCAGGCTCCTTCAGGTTGAGCGTGATGCCTTTCTTGCCCTTGTTGATCTGGTGGAACATCGGCGACATCTCGGTCGTCTGTCCCTCGATCCGCTCGCCATTGCGGATGATGACGCCCGACAGGCGCGAATTGTCCGGCCGTTTGCGATGCTCGACCTTGATCACCTCGGCGCCAAGCTGGGCAAGAATGCTGCCGACCTGCGGGGCTGACCAGACCCAGCCCATGTCGAGCACGCGCAGCCCCGACAGCGGCAACCGGCCGGGGGCCCCGCGCGGCGGGGCCGCGTGCGAGAGCAGCGTGTTCGCATGGTTTTCGCCCCTCCCCTCGTCCCGAGCGCGGGTGACATGGAAAGGCAGACCGCATCCCGTCAGCTTGCGGCCGCCAAGGCTCGCCTCATACAGAAAGCCGCGGAAGGCGAACTGCGGGGTTGCGATCACTTCACCCAGATCGCGCAGCGGAGCGATGGTGAGCCGGTAACGATCGGCGATTTCCTCGATCTCGGCCTTGGTCCGCTCCGCCAGCCACGGCATGATCAGCGCATCGACCTCCTCGGGATATTCCTGCCCCATCGCACGCAGGCGCTGATAGCGCGGCTCGCTTGCCCAGGCGGGTGAGCCCATCGCCTCGACAAAGCGCTCCCACTCCGGACGGGTGCGACCCGAAAGGCAAACCGCCCCATCGGCGCAGGGCAGGATCACGAACGGATAGGCCCCGCCCGAATGCGCGGCCCGTCGGCCCTCCCTGCGCCACTCCATCCCGTGATGGATGTAGAAGCGGCAATTCACCCCGACATAATGGGCGAGAATGTCGACCAGCGCGATGTCGACGAGACGCCCTTCATCCACCGCATGGCCGGCACGCCGGGCCATCAGACTGGCAGCAGCCAGATGCGCGCCAGCCTGACATTCCAGCACCCCCGGCGGGATCGCCAGCGGCGGGCGGCCAGGTTCGCCCAGCGCCCAGGTCACGGCGGCTTGCGCCTGCGCATCGAGCGGGACGGCGGGCGTATCAGCGAGCGGCCCGGTGAGGCCGAACACCGACGACACGGCGACGACTGTTTGCGGTTGGCGCGCGGCCAGAGCAGCGGGCGTCACGCCGGTCAGAGCGGTAAAGTGCCGGACATCATCAGTGATGACGATATCGGCTGCGGGAAGCGCCGCTTCGAGCTCGGCGCCCACAAGGCTGGTCTTGCCTCGCGCGAAATAAGCGAGGCCCAGCGAGACCGGATCTTCGGCGCCGTCATGCGCTCCAGCGTCTGAAGGACAGCTGGCCCGCTGCACATCGGCGCCCATCTGTCCCAGCAGCCAGCCACAATAGGCTCCAGCCATGCCGCTGCTGATTTCGACCACCCGAAGCGGCGCTGCACTTGCGCCTATCATCGGGCCGCACTCCCTGCGCCATCGGCTTCGGCAGCGTCGCCGCCCGTTATCTGTGCGATTAACGCCTCATCGAGGCCGCATTCCCGCAACACGCTTTGCGTATGCTCACCGAGCTTCGGCGCGGGGCCGGTCAGTGCCACGGGCGTCCCCTCGGCGATCCAGGGCAGGCGAACATGGGGGACCCCGTCAAGATCCGCAAAGGTCTGACGCTCGGACGCGGCCTCGGAGACAACAGCCTGCTCCAGACCCGCAACCGGCGTCACGGGCACGCCGCCTTCGTGGAGGCGGCGGACCCAGGTGGCCACATCCTCGCGTGCCAGCGCACGCGAAATCTCCTGCGTCAGTTCGGCATTGTTTCGGCTGCGATCGGCGACCGTCAGGAACCGGGGATCGGAGACGAGATGCTCGACCCCGATAACCTTGGCGACCCGCTCCCATAGGCGCTGGTTGGGCGCGGCAATCATCAGATCGCCGTCACGCGCCGGATAGACCTCGTACGGCGCAGCGATCGGATTGCCCGATCCGGCCCGCGCCGGACGGTTGCCCGACATCTTCGCCGCCGTGGCCTGATAGGCAACGAGGCTGAAGGCCGTATCGACCAGCGCGGTCTCCATTGCCGTGACGGTCTGGCCGCGCTGGCGCGCCATCAGCGCCGCCAGCACTCCCATCGCGACCCATTGTCCGGTGCCCAGATCGACCACCGAGGGTGCGCACCGCACCGGCGGCGCGCCGTCGTGGCCGTTCATCATCATGATGCCAGCGTAGGCCTGCACCAGCGGGTCATAGCCCGGCATGCTGCTGCCGGCAGGGCCTGCCCCGAAGGCGTTGAGGGAGTAGTAGAGGATACCGGGATTGACCGCACGAACCGCGTCTTCCCCGATCCCGATCCTTTCGGCGACGCCGGGCCGCATGCTTTGCAGCAGCACATCGCAGGTCGCTGCCACGGCCAGCGCCGCCTTCCCGCCCGACTCGCTCCCCAGGTCGAGAACTATGCCGCGCTTGCCCGCGTTCATGTGCCGGTAGGCCACTCCTGCACCTTCCACGGAAGGCGGCCATGCCCGCGCGTCGTCTCCCCCCGGTGCTTCGATCTTGATCACGTCCGCGCCCAGCTGGGCAAGGATCATGGTGGCGTAGGGCCCCGCCATGTTCGACGAGAAATCGACGATCCGCACCCCCTTGAGCGGCGCAAACTCACGCCCGCCCCCTGCTCCGCCATTCCCGCCCAAGTTTTCCATTGTGTGCCAGCTCGATCTTGAATATCCTAATGTAGGACCATAGAGCTTGTACTCGGGTCAGACAAGAGGTTGAATCAATAATAATGCAACAGCCACAAGCATCGCGGCCCGCAGCCGCCCACGCCTCTGAATGGACCTTTGCCGGTGTCTGGCAGACCGTAGCGGACGCCGTTCCCGGCCGAATCGCGCTCGCACATGGCGACCAGGAGGTCAGTTGGGCGGAATTCGCGCATCGCGCGCAGGCGCTGGCCGCGGCTCTGACTGCGGCCGGCCTCGCCCCGGGCGCCAAGCTCGCGCTCTATCTCCATAATGGCCCTGCCTACATGGAGACGATGTTCGCGGCGCTCGCCGCACGGGTGGTCCCGGTCAACACCAACTACCGCTACACCGGTGACGAGCTTGCCCAACTGTGGCTCGATGCGGATGCCGAGGGCGTGGTGTTTCACGGCACCTTTACCGCGCAGGCGAACGCCTTGCGGGCCTGCTGCCCTGGCATCAGGGTCTGGATCTTTGTCGAGGACGGCAGTGGTCCCTGCCCGGACTGGGCGATCGATTATGCCGCAGCAACGTGCCCGGCAGGAGAAGTGCGAAGCGAGCTTGCCGGCAGCACAGGCGATGACCAGATCCTCATCTATACCGGAGGAACCACTGGCCTGCCCCGCGGGGTGATCTGGCGCCAGCATGATCTTTATCTTGCGTCCAATGCAACCGGCGATCCCGAGGCGGCCGACTACGATCATGTCCGCCAGCGCATCGCCCAGAGCACGCCGCCGGTAGGGTTGCCCGCCGCACCGCTGATGCACGGAACCGGACTCGTGTTCGCCGCCACCATCCTCAATCGCGGGGGAACCGTGGTCACGCTGCCCGGAACCTCTTTCAATGTCGAACAACTGCTCGACACGGTGGTGGCGCGCAAGGTCACCGATATCTGTATTGTCGGCGACGCCTTTTGCCGACCGATCGTCGACGCGCTCGACCGCGAACCGGGCCGTTGGGACATAACCGGGCTCAAGGTGGTGTCGTCATCGGGCATGGCGTGGAGCGCTGAAGTCAAGGAGCGCCTGCTCGCCCACGCACCTTCGGCGCTGCTGATCGACTTCCTCAATTCGAGCGAGGCCAGCGGGATGGGACGCTCGCTTACCTCCAACCGCCAGAAGGCGCGCGGCGCACGCTTCCAGCTCGGCAAGAACGCCTGCGTGATCGACGAGAACGGCAAGCCACTCGAACCGGGCGATCCGCGTCAGGGTCGGCTTGCGGTGCGCGGCCATATTCCGCTGGGCTATTATAAAGACCCCGTGAAGACGGCGGCCACATTCCCCGTGATCGACGGCATTCGCTATTCGATCCCCGGCGACCTTGCGACGGTCGATGCCGATGGCGCGATCACTCTGCTGGGGCGCGGATCAACCTCGATCAACACCGGCGGGGAAAAGGTCTTCCCTGAAGAGGTCGAACAGGCGATCCTGTCCTGGCCCGAAGCCAGCGACGCGCTGGTGGTGGGCATTCCGCATGAAAGGTTCGGCCAGATGGTTGCTGCCGTGATCGCTTGCGATGATGATGCAGCGTTCGATCAGAACGGACTGCTCGACCACCTGCGTAAGCAGCTCGCCGGACATAAGATCCCGCGTGTCATGATGCCGGTGCGCTCGATCGAACGGGGGCCCAACGGCAAGGCCGACCGCCCCGGCACAACCCAGCGTGTGATCGCATGGATCAAGGCGCGCGAAACGGAGAATGCAGCATGAGCACGCCCGAACCCCATGTGATCTACGAGAAGCGGGACGGGATCGCCTACATCACGCTCAATCGCCCCGAAAAGCGCAACGCCTTCTCGCCGGAAATGCTGGTGCGCCTGTGCGACATCTGGCGTGACGTGAACGAGGATCGCACGATCCGCGTGGCGCTTGTGACCGGCGCAGGCGATCAGGCCTTTTCGTCGGGCGGCGACCTTGGCAGCGTCATCCCACTGATGATGCGCACCCGCAAGCCGGTGGGGGAATGGGAGGAGCGCTTTTCCGGTGATCGCAAACAGCTTTACCGCGCGATCCTGCGCGGGGCGGATTTCTTCAAACCGGTGGTCTCGGCCATCAACGGGCACGCTCTGGCAGGCGGCGCGGAATTCGTGCTGGCGACCGACATCCGGGTGATGTCGGAAACGGCGACCATCGGCGTCACCGAGGTCCGCCGCGGGCTGATTGCTGGCGGGGGGTCGCTGGTGCGGCTCGCGCGGCAGGTGCCGTGGGCGACCGCGATGGAACTGGCACTGGTGGGCGAACCGATCACCGCGCAGCACGCGCTCGCCACCGGCCTCGTGAACCGCGTGGTCCCGCCCGATCAGGTCTTGCCGGTGGCCGAGGAACTGGCGCGCAAGATCAGTCTCGGCGCGCCCGTGGCGCTCGCCAAGACCAAGGAAGCGATGGTGCGATCCAATGGCCTTCCCTTCGACGAGGCCTTCGCCATCGAGGCGCAATGCACCAAGGAAAACGCCGCGACCAGCGATGCCAAGGAGGGCCCCCGCGCCTTCATGGAAAAGCGGCCGCCGGTCTACACCGGCCAATAATCACAACGGACACACGAGAGAGGAACCGAACGATGCGCGGCGTGGTCTTCACCGGCGACAGCACCCTTGAACTGATCGAATTTCCCGATCCCGAACCCGGCCCACGCGACGTGATCCTCGAGATCAAGGCGTCGGGCATGTGCGGCAGCGACCTCAAGCTCTACCGCCCACCGGCAGGCGCGGCGTTCAAGGCGCTGGGTCTCGTCGACAATGGCGAGCCGGTGATCGCGGGTCACGAGCCATGCGGCGTGATCGCGGCGGTCGGAAAGGACGTCGACCCGCGCACCGCCAAGGTCGGAGACCGCGTGACGCTGCACCATTACCAGGGTTGCTGGACCTGCGCCCAATGCCGCACCGGCTGGACACAGATGTGCGAGCGTACTGCCGTTGTCTACGGCGTAACCGGTCACGGCGGTCACGCTCCCTACATGCGTGCCGCGGTCGAAACCGTGGTCGCCCTGCCGGAGGAAGTTTCCTTCGCCGCCGGCGCGGCAATCTCCTGCGGCACCGGGACCGCCTATGGCGCGCTGCTCCGGCTCGACCTTTCGGCGCGCGACACCATCGTGATCGTCGGTCAGGGACCGGTGGGCCTTTCGGCCACGCAATTCGCCGCGAAGATGGGCGCTGAGGTCATCGCGGTCGATGTCAGCGCCGAGCGGGCCGAACGGGCCAAGGCTTTCGGCGCGGCGCACACCATCGATGCCAGCGCCACCGATCCGGTCGAGGCGATCATGCAGCTCACCAACGGCAAGGGCGCGGCCAAGGCGCTCGACACTTCCGGTGCACCGCAAGGGCGATCGGCGGCCGTTCGCAGTGCCGCCAAGTGGGGCAAGGTGTGCTTTGTCGGTGAAGGCGGTGATGTCACCCTCAACGTCAGCCCGGACATCATCCGCAAGCAGCTGACAATCTACGGATCGTGGACCGTCAATAGCGCCGATCAGGCCGACTGCGTCCGCTTTGTTGCCGACCACGGTGTTGAGGTCGACAAGCTGTTCACCGACACCTGGCGGCTCGATCAGGCCGAGGAAGCCTACAAGGCGTTCGACAAGCAGGCCTCGGGCAAAGGCGTGTTCCTGAACTGACAAGCGTGCGTCCCGGCGGCAGACCCCCGCCGGGACGGCAAGGCCGCCTATTCCAGGTCGATCCAGACCGACTTGTTGTAGAGATACTCGCCGACATGGCGCGGACCGCCCTTCGCGCCATATCCGCTCATCTTGAAGCCTTCGGTGGTCACGGTGGGTTCGGTCACACCATAGCAGTTGACCCACATCATCCCCGTGCGCACATCGCGCGCCACACGGTGCGCGGTTCCCACGTCGCGCGTCCAAACGGCCCCGCCAAGCCCGTATTGCGTATCATTGGCGAGCCGGATGGCTTCCTCCTCGGTGTCGAAGGGGATGACCGAGGCGACCGGTCCGAAGATTTCCTCGCGCGCGGTGCGCATGTCGTTGGTCATGCCGCCCAGCACCGTCGGCGCGACAAAGAAGCCGTCAGCCAGATCGCCGCCCAGCCGTTCGCCGCCCGCAACGATCTGCGCGCCTTCTTCGCGGGCGAGATCGAAATAGCCCGATACCGTGCCAAGCTGCCGCCGCGACACCAGCGGTCCCAGCTGGGTGGTGGGATCGAGCGTATCGCCCACCTTCAGCGTCTTGGAAAAGGCGGCGAGGTGCTCGGTGAACTCGTCGACGATTGCACGCTGCACGAAGATGCGCGTGCCGGCGTAACAAATCTGCCCGGTGTTGTTGAAACACCCCATCCCTGCGCCGGGCACCGCCTTGTCGAGGTTTGCATCGGCAAAGATGATATCGGGCGATTTACCGCCCAATTCGACCGCCACCCGCTTCATGTTGACCGCGGACGCCTCGATGATCTTGCGGCCCGTGGCGGTCGATCCGGTGAAGGCGATCTTGTCGACATCGGGATGGCCCGCCAGCCGGGCGCCCGCAGTCGACCCCATCCCGGTGACGACATTGATCACGCCGTCTGGCACGCCTGCTTCCTGCATGATCTCGGCGAAGCGCAGCACGCCCAGCGAGGCGTCTTCGGCCGGCTTCAGCACCAGCGTGCAACCGGTCGCCAGCGTCGGGCCGATGCTCCACAGCTGCGAAATCAGCGGGCCGTTCCAGGGAATGATCCCGCCGACCACACCAATCGGCGCTCGCAGCGTGTAACTGAACTTGTCGCCCGGGAAGGAGTTGTGCGGTGTTTCGCCAGCCAGCGCCACCGCTTGGCCGGCATAGAAGCGCAGGGCCTGCACCACCCAGCGCCTGTAGGTGCTGGTCCGGGCAATCGGCGCACCCATGTCGAGCGTTTCGAGCCGCGCCAGATCATCGAAATTGCGTTCGAACACTTCGATGATCCTGAGCATCAGCTCCTGCCGCTCGAACGGCTTGAACTTGCTCCACGGCCCTTCGAATGCCTTGCGCGCGGCGATGACGGCACGGTCGATATCTTCCGCTCCGCCTTCGGCAAGTTGGGCGATCACCTTGCCGTTCGCGGGGTTCACGCTTTCGAATGTTCTGCCCGAAAGGGCATCGACCCATTGTCCGCCGATAAGAAGCTTCTTGGGTTTGCCGTCGAGGAAGGGGTGCATTGTGTCGCTCATCTCAGTCTCAGCTCCGAATTGTCGGAAAATTGTTGGTCCAGATTCAGCTCGCCGAATTCAGGCGCGGCAGGCAGACGACCGCCTGACCGGTGGCGGTGGTGTCGCCGAGCTGGTTATCGACCCAGATTTCGAGATCGACGACACCGGCACCATCTTCCACCCGCTTGTCGACGACCCGGGCGCGGCACCACGAAACATCGCCGAACACATTGGGCCGCCGGATGCTGACGTTGAGACGGCGCAGGAAACCGTCATCCCCCATCCAGTTGGTCATCAACTGACCCATCCATGAGATGCGCTGCGGTCCCACATCATAGCCGCCCGGCATCCCGACATCGCGCGCCATCTTGCTTTCAGTATGCCCGCGCGCGGCGCTGTCCTGAGCGCCGGTTTCGGAATTGCGGAAGGCATCGGCAGGGTGCCGCTTGCGGTGCATCACCGCCCGGCGGTGCGCCTGATAGCTATGCCCGCCGCCCGAATACCAGCAGATCATGTCGGTGATGGTCAGCGGGCCCTTGAGCATGGGCTGGACCATGGCGCCGACTTCGACATCTTCCCAGAACCGCGGCCTGGCCCCGCGCAGCTCTTCGGTCTCGATCGCATGGGCGATCTCCTGAAGCTCCTCGTCGGTGTACCTGTGGGGATCGCGCGGCTTGTACTTGAGACCCCCGTTTGCCTTGCCTCGGGCCGTCCGGGCGGTGCTGCCAAAGGCCCGGCACACAAGCTTGCCATCCTGATTGGTGTAGAGCGTCTCGCCGGTCTGGATAATGAATTTCGATGCGTTGCGGCCTTCCTTCTCCACCGCATCGAGGAGCTTGGCCGATACGGTAAAGCTGTCACGATGTCGGATCGGCTCGTACCACTCGAAATCGGTGCCGCCATACAGCCACTGGATGCCGCGCAGCTTGGGCGCCACGACGGTCGTGTCGATCGTATAGAGGAAGCAACCGGGCGCAAGCGCACTGCCCCAGCGCGAGTCTCTGCCATAGGCGGGATCAGTGAAGAGCGGATTGTCATCGCCGATACCCCAGCAGAACTGGCGCACGGCATCGGGCGAGGCCTCGGTGTTCCACTGCTGGCCGGTGCGGCGTAGCTCGATGCCGATCAGCTCGCGCGCTTCCTCCAGCGCGCCGGGCCACAGCGCCGGGGTCTGCGAACGGTCCACGGCTTCCTCCGGCGTCACCATGCTTCCGCCTCGATCGCAAGCCGGCCGTCGTTCTTGTGCGCGGCGAGCAGGTAGCGTTCGCCCTGCCGGCAAACCGACAGCGTCACGGGCGAGCCGCAGAAGATCGGCGCCCGGTTGCGGCTTTCGTAACCCTCCGGCTCACGTCCGGCATATGCGCGGAACATTTCCAGCAGCAGCATCTGCGGCAGGCTGCCATTGACCACAAGCGCAGGGTATCCCTCGACATCGGTCGCGTAGGGAAAATCATAGTGGATCCGGTGCGGATTGTCCGTGATCGCGGAGTAGCGGAACAGCATCGTTTCATCGGGCACGAATGTCCTGGCGAGAGCCTCGTCCGGCAGATCCGGTGCAATGAGGGTATCGCGATTGAGCGGCGGCTGGTCAGATTGTCCCGTCCGTTCTTCTTCGGGACGCAGGACATAACTGCTCGTTTCCACGACCACGGTCTGCCCGCTATCGGCAATGACGAGCTGATGTTCGACTTCGACGAGCGCGAAGGGTCCGGTGCGGCCGGTTTTCCTGACCACAGGGCCAAGACTGCTGCGCCGGATAAGCGGCGTGCCGATTGCAATATCGCCTTGGAAGGTCATTTTGCGACCGCCCATCATCAGCCGCGGCAATCCCAGATCAGGCATCCTGAAACCGAGGCTTGCGGCGCCATCATGGCGCAACAGGCTCTGCGCGGTCGGCGGATTGAACAGGATGACGTGCCATCCGCGCGGCAGGGGGTCGCCTGTCCGGAACTGATCGGGCGCGAGGTCCAGCAGCGCCGCCATTCGCCTGACAAGCGACAGCGCGCAGATATCCTCGGCCTGCTCGATTTCCGGCGCGATTGTCGCTTCGCAGGTCATGCGGCTAGCCTCCCCCCGATAGCTGTCACAGATCGGCCTACCCATTCCTGGGTCTCGATCGACGCGATAACGGCAGGATCTTCGCTGGTGACGATCGCCCGCCGTCCCTCGCCCGTATCGATCAGCAGGACAGCTTGATGATCGCCGCCGCGGCCGTGAATGACGGTGCATCCGGCGACGGTGCCCGGTCCGGCATAGTCGAGAAGCACCTCGCGCTCCTCGCTGCGGGCGGCAACCTCGTCGGTCACGTCGAGCCGGGCGAAGGACCGGTCCGGCCGGTCGACCGACCACAGCGCGAAGGCCTGTTTGGTCATGATCCCCGACACACAGGAGAGCAGCGCATTGCGCCCTTCTCCGGCCTTGAGGAGTTGCGCGGCCTTGGCCGTCGCCTGGAAGAAGTAGTTGTTGTAGGGTCCGCCTGCGAAAGCCATCCCGCCGGTGATCGTCAGATCGCGGTCTGCAGGGATGCGGGCGGCCTCGGCAAAGCACTCCACCGCAATCGGGAAACACGAATAGAGTTCGACCAGATCGATCTCATCGGGCGCGATCTGGGTGTGCCGGTAGAGCACCTCGGCAGCCAGCTGCGCTCCTATGCATTGCGCAATATCCGCACGGGCGGACAGCGGCATCATGTGGCCCGATTCAGCGCTGGCCACCGGATATATCCGCTGCGCCTTGGCAATCCCGAGCGCGTCCGCCTTCGCTTCGGAACACAGCAGCAGTGCCGCCGCCTGATCGACATTCCATGTCGAACAATGGAACCGCGTATAGGGGAAGGCCTGCATCGGATTGTGCCGGCCTGCCTCCATGATCTCGGCAGCAGATTTCGCCTCGCGGTTCCACGCATCGGGGTTTTGCGCAGCGATTTCCGAGAAGCGTGCATAGAGCCGCGCCAGATGCGCGCGGTGTTCGTCGATGCTGCGTCCTGACTGTGCCCGCCGGGCGCTTTCGGCCAGCGCATAGAGGCCGACCGGCATCTGCAATCCGGCCGCTGCCTCGGCTGCATGCCGCAACTCGTCCGCCGGCTGCAGAAGCACATCGGGATCATCGTCCTGCTCGCGCTCGGGCGCGCGGTTGCCGGAGATCTTGGCGCGCAGGATGCGGTAGCCTGCATCGGCACCGGCGATGATCGCACTGTCGATGGTGCCGTTGGCGATATCCTCGCAGGCACTGGCAATCAGCGATTGCTGCAAGACGCCGACGGTCGAGAGGACCGTCTGCGCTTGGGTCGCGCCGATGGCGGCGGCGATCGCGCCAGAGGGGTTGCGATAGCGCCAGCGCCCGCGCGGCACCGCGATGCGCCCGACGTCAGCGAGAAGCGCGGCATTGCCGCAATCCGCCCCCGCCTTGTGCACCGCCTCGATCATCAGGTCGAGCGGCTCCAGCGCCTTTGCATAGTCTTCCTCACGGCGCATCGCCGTGCCTGCCCCGACCAGCACGGGCACGTGGCGGGCGGTCATGCGGGGACTCCTGCGCGCGCGTCGGACGGGAGTGTCAGGGCGCGTTCGCGCAAGGGAGCCTTCTGGATCTTGCCATTGGCATTGCGCGGCAGCGGCTCCCCGCCGATGATGACCTGCGCGGGCACCTTGTAGTCCGACAGGTTGGCGCTGCACCATTCGCGCACCCTGGCTGCCGTCACCCCCGCATCATGCGCGGCGATAAAGGCGATCACTTCTTCGCCAAGCATCGGATCCGGCCGGCCGACGACAGCCACTTCGGCGATGCCATCAATGGCGGAAATGACGTTTTCTACCTCGGCCGGATAGACCTTGAAACCACCGCGGATGATCATGTCCTTCTTGCGATCGGCAATCCGAACGTAGCCATCGGCATCGATGCTGCCGATATCGCCCGAGCGCCAATAGCCGCCGACAAAGGCCTTGTCGGTCGCTTGCGTGTTTCTCCAGTAGCCGGGGACGACCATCGGTCCGGCGATCCAGAATTCGCCGTCGGTGCCGGGCGGCACTTCGCGCCCATCATCATCCATGACGCGGATGTCTCCGCAGGTGACCACCCTGCCAATGCTGTCGGTGCGCGACGTGCCTTCAGCCGGAGGCATGATCGTGGCGGGAGAGGTCGTCTCTGTCGCGCCATAGGCGTTGCACATCGCAAGCCGCGGGAAAGCCTGCGCGAACCGGCGGATCGTCGGCTCAGGCATTGGCGCGCCGCCGTAGGCCGCGATGCGCCACCGATCGAGTTTGAAGTCCGCCAGATCGGGTTCGAGCAGGCAGAGATTATACATGGCCGGCACCATCAGCGCGTGGGTGATCGCATGGGCCTGCGCCAGCTCGAGCACCTCGCGGCGCTTGAATTCGGGCACCATGACGAGCTTTGCGCCCTGGAACAGGAACGGCATAACCACCCCGCACAGGCCGCTTACGTGCGCCCAGGGAACACACACCAGCGTTGTCTCGTCGTACCCGAGATCGAACGCCTCGCGCCAGTGCAGGCACGAGTGGATGACACCGAGATGCGTGAGCATGGCGCCTTTGGGCTGGCCGGTGGTTCCCGATGTATAGAGCAGGGCAAACAGCGCCTCCTCGGCGATGTCCGGGGTCGCGGGTGCGACATCGTTCGCTGCCAGTGCGGCCTGCCAGACAGGCTGACTCACATCGAACCGGCAACCCGGCACCATGCTGGCGCAGTCGATTTCGACGGAGAATTCGGGTGCGTGGATCAGAGCGGCCGGTTCGGCATCGGCGAAGAAATGCGACAGCTCCGCCGCGCGCGACCGCGTCCCGATCGCGACCAGCACAGCGCCCAGCCGCACCACAGCCAGCACGGCGCGCACGGCATCGGTGCAATTGCCGAGCATGACCGCGACGCGGTCACCCTGACCAACGCCGGAGCGAGCAAGCAGAGCTGCCAGTGATGCGGACTCCCGATCAAGCTCGGCATAGGTCCGCGCCGCGTCACGCTCGACAACCGCCACAGCGTCCGGGATCCGGTTGATGACGCGGCGGAGGTGCTCCCACACATTGGCGGGCCGCGGCGCATAGCATCGCATGGTCCGGCCAAAATGCACCTCTTCGCGCAGAATCATCGTCCTCTCCCCGCCCAACATCGCATCGGTCGACAAGGCCGAAGCCTTGGCGTTTTTGCCGGCATCACGCGCCGCCGATTGCGCTTTCAGACACAGGGTCTCTATCGTTTTGAACTAGACAAGTCAATTGTTCTACCATAGAAATAGCGCATGGGAGAGCAAGCCATCCATCACGGACAAACCGACGGTGAAGAACGTTTTCTTCCCCTTGCCGGCATCTGCGTGCTTGATTTTTCGAAGATTCTCGCCGGCCCGCTGTGTACGCAATATCTGGCTGATCTCGGCGCCGACGTCATCAAGGTCGAGCCTCCGACCGGCGACGACACCCGCCACTGGCCACCGTTCGAGAACGGGATCGGCACCATTTTCCTCGCGGTCAATCGCAACAAGCGGTCGATCACTCTGGATCTGAGAACCGACGCGGGGCGAGAGGCCGCACGGCGTCTTGCCGCAAGGGCCGACATGGTCGTCGAATCCTTCGGCCCCGGCGTGGCTGACCGGCTCGGGATCGGCTGGGAAGCGCTCAAAGCCGTCAACCCGCGCCTCGTCTATGCCAGCATCTCCGGATACGGCACGCGGGGTCCGATGAAGGACGGCAAGGGTTACGATCTGATCGCGCAGGCCTTCAGCGGGATGCTGTCGCTGACCGGCCAGCCTGACGGGCCGCCCGCGCGCTCACCCTTCTCGCCGGTCGATCAGGCCACGGGCCTTCATGCCGTGATCGGCTTGATGGGCGGGCTGATGCAGCGGGATCGCACCGGACGCGGTGTCAAGATCGAAACGTCGCTGTTCGACTCGGCGGTCGGCTTTCTCGGCTACTTCCTGCAAAGCTACTGGCAGCGCGGCACCGAACCGGAACGCCTTGGATCGGGGCATGAATCGCTCTGCCCCTATCAGGCGTTCGACACTGCGGATGCGCCGATCATCCTCGGCATTGCCAATGACGCCCTGTGGCAGAGTTTCTGCGACATCGCAGGTGACACCGCTCTGGCAGGCGATCCCCGCTTCCTGCAGGGCAGCGGCCGGGTCGATCACCGCGACGAAGTGATCGCACGCGTCTCGGCCATTCTGAAAACCCGCACGCGGGCGGAATGGCTGCCTTTGCTGGCAGCGCGCTCCATTCCCTGCTCGCCGGTTCACACGCTGGGCGAATTGTCGCGTCACGCGCAGACCGAAGAATCGGGCATGATCCTTCAACGGGACGGTTTCCGAACTGTCGCCTCGCCCTTGCGCGCGGCTGGAGAGCGGCAGGAACTGCGCTCGCTTCCGCCTTTGCTGGGCGAACACACCCACGAAATTCTAGCCGAGATCGGCCTTGCTTATAACGAAAACGAGCCACCCGCATATGCCGCGCGGGGAGGGAAATGAGGGAAACTGGAGAGGCCGTATGAACGCCATCGCTGACATCGAAAGCCGGATGGACGAGCTCCACGCCAAGTATATCGCCGAGCGCAACAAGCGGCTTCGCAAGGACGGCGTCGCGCAATATGTCGAAATGGACCATCCCTTCATCGGCGATGTTGAAGACCCCTACGTCACCGAAAAGCTGGTGCGAGACCCGATCGAGGAGGATGTTGACGTCGTCATCGTCGGCGGCGGGTTTTCCGGGCTGTTGCAAGCAGATGCTCTTATCAAGCAGGGGATCACCGATTTCCGCGTCATCGAGAAAGGCAGCGATGTCGGCGGCACCTGGTACTGGAACCGCTATCCAGGCTGCCGCTGCGATGTCGAAGCCTACAACTATCTCCCGCTGATCGAAGAGCACGGCGAAATGCCCAAGGAGCGCTATTCACGCGCCTCGGACATTCTCGAACACGCACGGCGCATCGCCAAGAGGACCGGAACAATCGAGCGAACCTTGCTCCAGACCGGCGTGGCCGGGGCAGAGTGGGATGAACGGCTCCAGCGGTGGATCGTCACCACCGATCGGGGCGACACCCTGCGCGCGCGCTTCATCAGCATGGCGGTCGGCGTCCTCAGTCGCCCCAAGCTGCCCGGCATCCCGGGGGCCATGACCTTCAAGGGGCACAGCTTCCATACCTCGCGCTGGGATTACGACTACACCAAGGGCGACACGACCGGCGGGCTTACGGGTCTGAAGGACAAGCGCGTCGCCATCATCGGCACAGGGGCCAGCGCGGTGCAGGCGATCCCCTATCTGGGCGAATATTGTCAGCAGCTCTACGTGGTCCAGCGCACGCCGGCGGCTGTCGATGACCGGGAGAACGAGCATACCGATCCCAACTGGTGGAACAGCCTCGAGCCCGGCTGGTGGGAGAAGCGCGCGCTCAATTTCGAAGGCTTCGTCAATTCCATCCCGCAGGAGGAAGACCTGATCCAGGACGGGTGGACCCGCAACTGGGGCCGCATGACGAAGAAGATGTACGAAGGCTCGACGCCCGAGGAAATGGCACGTCTGCGGCAGATCGCCGATTACGAGAAGATGGAGGCGATGCGGGCGCGGATCGACGAACGCGTCAAGGATCCCGAAACCGCCGAAGCGCTCAAGCCCTATTACAACTGGATGTGCAAACGCCCGCTGTTCGTCGACGGCTATTTCGAAACCTTCAACCGGCCCAACGTCAAACTGATCGACACGCTGGGCAAGGGCCTCGACCGCATCACCGAAACCGGCATCGTCTATAATGGCGTCGAATATCCGGTCGACTGCATCATCTACGCCAGCGGCTTCGAGGTCGCATCGCCGCCCGATCGCACGGCGGGCTTCGACATGAAAGGCGCAGGCGGCATCACCCTTTCGGAATATTGGAAGAACGGGCGCCGTTCGCTGCACGGCATGTTCGTGCACAGGTTCCCCAACATGGGCATCATTAGCGGGCTGAAGCAGGCGGGGATCACCTGGAACATCTGCTTCATGAACCGGCGTCAGGCGGAACATTACGCCGCTCTGATCCGCCGCAATCTCGACGCCGGCACCGATTTCGACGTCACGCCGCAAGCCGAGGAACGCTGGCTGGAAGTGCTCCAATCCAAGGCGATGGAAGACACGACATTCCTCAGGGAATGCACGCCCGGGTACTACAACAACGAGGGCCGGAACGAGCGCGATTCCATCTGGCTCAGCAATTACGGCGGCGGTCCGTTCGAATACATGGACGTGCTGAAAGACTGGATTGCCGGCGACGGTCCGGAAAGAGACATGCATCTTCAAGCGCATGCAGCCATGGCAGGGGAAGGGGTTGACTAGGTCATGATCAAGATTCATCCGGAATTGGCAAAGAACCCCGGCATCCTTGTCGCGGCTGTCCTTGGCCTCACCATCGGCATGCTCTCGGGCCTGTTCTACAGCATGGGGACGCTGATCCCGGTGTGGGAGGCGGAATTCGGCTGGAGCCGCGGGGACATGTCGCTTTCGCTGACATTCGTCACCCTAGCGCTGTTCCTGTTCGGCACCACCGCCGGACATCTGGGAGACAAGTTCGGCGCGGCGACGGTCGGCGGTCTCAGCCTCGCGATCTATGGCGGCCTGCTGATCCTGCTCGCGGCCTTCATGACCGAGCTATGGCAACTCTGGGTGGGCTATGTCGTGCTGGCGATCGTCGGAGCGGGCTCGACCGCGATCGTCCTGATCCGCCCGATTGCCGCCGTGTTCGACGCAAGACGCGGGCTGGCGATGGGTATCACGATGACGGGGGCCGGCATTGCAGGCTTCTGGGTCCCGCAATTCGTTGCCTTCATGATCAAGTTCGATGGCTGGCGCACGGCGATGATGGCGCTGGGCGCGATGGCGATCATCGTCGCTCCGATCGTGTGGTTCGGCTTCAGAGAGCAGAAGGGCAAGGCCGCGGCCAAGATCGTCGAGGAAACCGGGCCCGAATTCTCCGAAGCGATCCGCTCGCAGAACTTCTGGATCCTGTCGCTGATGGCGATTTCGATGTCCCTCGGTGTCGGCGGGCTGGTCGTCCACTTCGTGCCGATGTTCACCGATCTCGGAGCAGACAGCGTCCGGGCGGCACAGATCGCATCCATCCTCGGCCTGTCGAGCGTGGTCGGACGCATCGCCGTCGGGATGCTGCTGGACCGCATGTCGGCGCCGTTGGTGGCACTTGGTACGCTGGCGCTGGCCGCCTTCGGGGTGATGCTGCTTTACGCCTTCGGCCTGCAGTTCGCTCCCTTGGCGGTGGCACTGGTAGGCCTTGCAGCGGGCGCCGAGGTCGATCTGATCGCCTACCTGTGCTCGCGCCAATTCGGGACACGGGCCTATGGGAAAATCTACGGCTGGCAATACAGCGTGTTCGTGATGGGTTACGGCTTCAGCCCGTTCCTCGTCGGCCTCGCCCGCGATCACTTCGGCAACTACAATTTCGCGCTGCTCGCGAGTGCCGGCGCAGTGGCTGTCGCGGGCCTCGTCGCCCCGCTGTTGCGAACCAGGCCTGAATTCGAGAGCGGTCAAATGGGTAGCGGCGCTCTAAGCGAAGCCTAAAGGCGGAATGCAAAACGTCTCCGCGTGCTGTTGCGTGAAGATGTAACCTCTTTGCCTGAAACTAACATACTAATGTTGGCTCGCTCTGTTGAGTGGGCCAAACCACGAGGCTTTTTGCACATGCGCGCCACCCCCGATTTCGACTTCCAGCTTGGCGAAGCGGCCGAGATGATCC
>VFQO010000712.1_pt1 | contig 31980 bp, 27 predicted proteins | sample 3512331 | NCBI WGS metagenome assembly VFQO01 (sample SAMN10412371, study PRJNA504923) | tailings metagenome | isolation source: Replicate 3 from Balatoc abandoned mine | place: Philippines: Itogon, Benguet | collected 2017-08-28 | reverse complement strand
CCTTGGTGGTCTCGCCCAGCGTCTCGGGCTTGGGCAGCACGGCGGCGAGGAATTGGAGCGGGATGATGTCCTTGCCCTGATACTTCACCGGCTCGATGCTCGTCATGCCGACATTTTGCAGCACGGTCAGGTGGGTGATGTACTGGTCGCCAAAGGTCATCCAGAAGCGCGCACGCTCCAGTTCAGGGACGAACTTGGCGAGGCTTTCCAGCTCTTCGTGATACATCAGGTACATGTTCTTAGGGCCGACCGCCTCGAAATCGAACTGCACCTTGTTCGACATCGCAGGGGTCTCCACCCACTCACCGTTTTCCCAGTGACGCGCGGGCGCGGTGACTTCGCGGATGTTGATTTCCGGGTTGAAATTGGTGGCAAAATGCTGGCCGTGATCGCCGCCGTTGCAATCGAGAATGTCGAGCTGGCGGATGGTCTTCAGCTTGTGCTTCTTGAGCCACATGGTGAAAACGCTGGTCACGCCCGGATCGAAGCCCGAACCCAGCAACGCCATCAGGCCAGCGTCCTTGTACCGCTCCTGATAGGCCCATTGCCACTTGTATTCGAACTTGGCCTCGTCCTTCGGCTCGTAATTGGCCGTGTCGAGATAGTCGACGCCCGCCTCAAGGCACGCGTCCATGATCGGCAGATCCTGATAGGGCAGCGCGAGGTTGACCACGAGGCCGGCACCGGTCTTGCGGATCAGGTTGACCATCGCCGGGACTTCCTCGGCGTCGATTTCATAGGTCGCGATATCGCGCCCGCTGCGTTCCTTCACCGAGGCGGCAATGGCGTCGCACTTGGACTTGGTGCGGCTGGCGAGGTGGATCTCGGGGAAGATGTCGGGATTGAACGCCATCTTGTGGACGCAGACCGAGCTCACCCCGCCGGCACCGATGACAAGAACCGTGCTGGACTTCGTTGCCGACATGTTAGGAACCTTTCGTTATGCGAATCTTGCGCGTGCCTTAGAGCATTGCTCCGAAAAGTGGGAACCGGTTTTCGGATTGCAGCAATGCGGCCTGAAAACAATGCAACGCAGCCGAGGGGACAAATGATCCAAGCTGAATCGAGAATGCCGACCACCGATGGCGTGCGTGCTGCCGCCGATGCCGTGGCCGCGATCCTGCCCCCCACCCCGCTGCTGCCGGTCGAGATCGGCGGCGTGCGCGCATGGGTGAAGGCGGACAACCTGCAACCGATCGGCTCGTTCAAGATCCGCGGCGCGTGGTGGCGGCTGTCCTCTCTGACGCCCGAAGAGCGCGAAGGCGGCGTGGTCGCGGTGTCATCGGGCAACCATGCGCAGGGCGTGGCGTGGAGCGCGCGGCGGCTGGGGATCAAGGCGACCATCGTGATGCCGCATGATGCCCCGCAGGTGAAGCTCGACAACACCAAGGCGCTGGGGGCCGAGGTGGTGCTCTACCAGCGCCCCGGAGAAGATCGCGATGCCGTCGCGGCAAAGCTGATAGAACAGGACGGCGGCACGCTGGTGCACGCCTTCGGCGATCCATGGGTGATCGAAGGCCAAGGCAGCGCCGCCATCGAGATTGCCGCGCAACTCGGCCGCGCGCCTTCGCGGATCGTCGCCTGCTGCGGCGGCGGGGGGCTGACGGCAGGCCTCTCGCTCGGCGCGCCGACCAGTGCGGTGCATCCGGTGGAGCCGGTCGGCTGGGACATGGTCGGGCAGGCGCTGGCGAGGGGCGAGCTCGTCCACGCCGCGCCTGATGCGCCCAAGACCATCTGCGATGCGCTCCAGCCCAATGTCACCAAGCCGCTCAACCTTGCTCTGCTCAAGGGCCGGTCCGAACCGGGTGTGACGGTCACCGATGACGAGGTGCGCACGGCCCAGCGCTTTGCCTTCACCAACCTGCGGCTGGTGGTCGAGCCCGGCGGCGCGGCGGCGCTGGCGGCAGCGCTGGCGGGCAAGGTGCCGGTCGATGCGGACACCGTCATCATGATCACCGGCGGCAATGCCGACCCCGCCGCCTATGCAAGGACGATTGCCGAAGCCGGATGAAGCCCCTTTCCGATTGTTTCACATGAAACACCGGTGCAGAGCAGGCCTGGCAGGGGTCAAGGACGGGGGTAGAGGGGGTCTGGAGAGGGTCTAACCCCCGTCAGCGCCCGCATCGGCACCTTCGCTGCGCCACACCCGCAGCGATCGCACCCGCATTGCCCCGCTGCCGCCTTCGTAGGCCCCGTTGTGCTTCACCGCCACGGTCATCAGCGGAAACCACGTCACCCCGGCGAAGGGATTGACGCTCTGGTAGACCTCGACCCCGTCGACGAACCACGTGACGAAATCCGGCGCGATATCGACGGCGAAGCGGTGATAGCTCTCGTCAAATCCACCCAGCCCGTAAAAGCGCCGCGCGTCGATCCGCAGGGGCACGGTGAAGCGCCGCCGCCCGTTGCTGCCGCCATGCAGGTTGGCGCTGATGTCGCGGGAGAAATTCCAGTCGGGGGAGTCTCCGAACCCCTCGTAGACGTCAATCTCGGGCGGCCATCCGCTGACCGGAAGCAGCCACAGCGCCGGCCAAGCCCCGCGCCGGCCGGGCATCTGCGCCTCCCATTCATATTGCCCGAAGGCGATCTGCGTCGCCGGCATCGCCTTGCCGGTCAGCACCGCCGCACCGTGCCGCCATGCCTTGCCCTCGTGTCGGAAAGGGCGCGCCAATTGCTGGCTGCGCAGCACCAGCGCCCCGCCCTCCACCGCCACCGGAGCCGCACCGCCAGTGTCCCAATCGGGATCGAGATAGAGCCCGCTCTCGCCATTGGCAGGCTGGGTGCGCCCGTGCGGCAGACGGGTGGAGAAGGCCCCCGCCCCGCCCCTGTCGCTCCACGCCGCGCGGGCCGGATCGAGGCGGTAGACCGGCGCCCCGCGGGGCGCGAACCGGCGGGGTGACCTGAAGCCATCCTTGATGGCGCGAGACACCGGCGCGCCCCGCTCGCCGCGGATTTCGCCGCTCCCATCGGCAACTTCCGCCCCGTCCGCGCCTTCGGGAAGATGCAGAGCGAAATGCGCGCCCGCCGGAAGACCGTTCAGGGGCACGCGCACGGTCTGCACCAGCGGATCGCCGGGACGGAACACCACCATCGTGTCCACCCGCGCGAAATGCCGTCCTTCAAAGGCAGGCACGGGCGGCTGGCCGTTGCGGGTCAGCACGCGGGCATGGACGGTGTTGGGAGTCGGCCGGTCGAGCCGCACCGGTACATGCACCTCGCGCGCATCGGGGGCAACGCGCACATCGCCGATCGCAAGCCGCGCGCGCGGCGGGAACGCCGTGCCGCGCGCGAAATCGAACCGGGCAAAGGCGCCATCGGTGCGCACCCCTGCGCCCGCTGCCTCCGTGTCGCTCCGCCGGGTGTCGGTCGGCGCGGTCTCGCTCGCCCCGCAAGCGATCAGCCACAACCCGAGCACCGGCAGCCAGAGCCGCATCACAGCTATTCCCCCGCCCCCGATCCCGCAGGCACGGCGCGGCGCAAGGCCTCGCTGGCGAACATCCGCGCCGCCTCGCGCGAGAACTCGCTGGCCCGGCGCGTGCCGCCGCTGCGCCCCTCGCCCCGGCTGCACAGCGCCCACAGCACCGCGCGGCGGCGCGGCCAGACCGTGGCCGAGGCATCGGGATCGAAGGCCATCGCCAGCAGTGCATCGCGGTCCGCCCAGCCGGGCAGCGCGGCCTTCGCCAGCGGTGCGGCCAATGGCAGGGTGATGGCGAAGATCCGCTCGCACAGCGCCGCTGCAAGGCCCACCGTGCCCTCCAGCCGCTGATCCTCGGCCAGTGCGACAAAGGCCCGCCGCCGCGCCTCTCCCATCGCGAGAATGCCGGCGGCGACATCATAGGCATAGCGCGCCGAGGGGCGGCGATGGGCGAATTCCTTGGTGAAGTTGAGCGCCGCGATCAGCACCGCCTGCGCATGGGTGGGCACCGCGATTTCGACCCCGCCCACGGTTTCGCTACGGCTTGCCCCCAAAAACGCGCGGATATCGCGCGGGGGCGGACAACCGGGCTGCTGCAAGCGGTGATGCAGATCGATCACCCCGCCTTCCGGATGGACGAGATGCACCTCGCCCAGCATCATCCGCCACCACGCCGAGGTATCCTCGCGCGGGGCAAAGCCCTCGGCAGCGAAAGCCGCCAGCGCGGCATCGAAATCCTTGCGCGCGACAAGCAGATCAAGATCGCCCGAACGGCAGAAAAAGGCATCGCCGTGAAGCTGGCGATGCTGGAACGGCCCCTTAAAGGCGAGCGCCGGAATCCGCGCCCGGGCGAGCACCGGAAAGGCGATCCGCGCCAGCGCCATCACCCGTCCGTTGCTGATCGCGGCGCGCGCGCGGGTCTGATCCACGCCCTTGGCAAGCGGCGCGGGCATCGGCAGGCTGGCGGCGGCAAAAGCGCGCGCGCAGGGCATCGTCATTCGCGCGCGCATCGCCAGCGCCGCAAGGCGTGCGGCCCGCTCTCCGCACAGTGCGAACTGTGTTCCCGCGATCTCGCCCGTCAGGCTGGCCCGGCACAGCGCGGCCAGCGCCGCACGATCGGCTTGTCCGTTAGCCGCACCTGGCAGACCGCCTGACGAAATTTCTGCGACGAGCGGGTTTATATCTTGGGTGAATGCAGCACTCATCAGGAAACCCCACGCTGAAACGGTCGAAATCCACGTTGGATTTACGATAGGGGTGTGCGACCTGATTTAAATAACGTGCTTTATCCTGAGGCTGTCCCGCCGCAGGATCGGCTCCGTTCAAGTCAACGCGCATTCTTTTCGCACCTCTGGGTCTCGCGACTCAGAGGCTGAAGACTATCGACCATAGGAGAAAGCGCATGAGCACACGACAATACTCGGCCCCCGTGCTTGAAGAACTGGGCACCTTCGAAAAGCTTACGCAGGCGAGCGGCTGCCCTGACGCGATCGACGCGACCTTCCCGGCGGGCACGCCCTTCGGCGATCTGACCTGCGGGCCTGAAGACGGCCTGTCCTGACGGTACGTCGGCAGGGGGCGGCAGTCATGCCCAGCCTTCTGCCGGCGCCGTCAGGCACCGGGCGTGCGCCGCAGCCCCCGCTGGCGCACGCCCACTTCGTCTTCGCTGTCCCCTGTTTACCGGAAGGTTTCCCATGGCGCATATCGATGCCGGCACAGTGATCAGCGCCGATGCCGAGGTGGTCGGTTGCACGCTGGCAGAAGGCTCGGCCCTGCTCGATCTCAAGACCTACGTCTATTACAGCCTCAACGAGGTCGGTGCCTTCGTGTGGGACGCGCTGGAACAGCCGGTGCGCTTCGATCAGCTGGTCGGCGAAGTGGCCGCGGAATTCGATGCCCCGCGCGACAGGATCGCCGCCGATCTCCAACGGCTGGTGACCCAGCTTGACGCGGCGGGGCTGGTGCGATGCGCGCAGCCGGCGTGACAGCGCGCGCGCGCGGCTGGCGCCTTGATGCGAAATGTCTGGCCGCGCTGGCCGCGATGCGGATTGCGCTGAGCGCCGCCGGATATGCCGCGGTCCGCGCGCGGATGCCGCAGGCACCTGCCTCTCCCCACGCCCATTTCTACGCCCGCCAGCTGGCGCGCCGGATCGAGCGGTTGGCGCGGCTGGTGCCGGGCGCGTCCTGTCTCACGCAGGCGCTGGCGCTGCAATGGCTGCTGGCGCGCGCCGGGCACGGCTGCGAGCTGCTGGTCGGGGTGCGGCGCGACGACACGGGGCGCTTTGCCGCCCATGCCTGGGTGGCATGCAATGACCGCATCGTCCTTGGCGCGGCGGGCACGCGGATCGAGGATTTCACCACGCTCGCCGGAGTGCGCTGATGGCAGCCTCTCCTGCGATCAGCGCCATGGTCGCCGGCGATGACCGGCCGGCGCTGCCTGCCGGAGGCGGCTGGTCCGCGCCGGGGGTGATGCTGGCCGGCGGCGATGGCGGGGCGGTGATGCTTGATGGCGATATCGTGGTGGTCGCCGATGCCCGGCTCGACAACCGCGCCGGGCTCGCCGCGCAGCTCGGCACGCCGGCCGGCCTGCCCGCCGCCGCGGTGATCGCCGCAGCCTATCGCCGCTGGGGGCGCGATTGCGCCGCCCGGCTGGAAGGGGCCTATGCCTTCGCCCTGTGGGACGCCCGCGCGCGGCGGCTGGTCTGCGCGCGCGACGTGGCGGGGGTGCGCCCGCTTGTCTACCGGATCGAAGGGCGCGCGCTGCACGTCGCCCAGTCGGCTGGCGCGCTGCGGGAGGCCGGAGCTGCGTTGCGCAGCGAGGCCATCGCCGATTTCCTCTATGGCCGCGTGCTCGATGCCGGGGGGACGTGGTTTGCGGGTGTCGAACGCCTGCCGGCCGGCCACACGCTGGTCTTCGAAAGCGGCGCGCTGCGTATTCACCGCCACGCAGCCCTCGCGCCTGCCGCGCCCGAACATGGCGAGCCCCCGCCGCAGACCTTGCGCGCACTGCTCGATGCCGCTGTCGCCCGCCGCGCGGGGGACGGGGAACAGGTCGGCGTTCTGCTGAGCGGCGGGCTCGATTCCTCCTCGATCGCCTGCCTGCTGCGCGACCGGCGCCGCGCGGCAGGGGCGCCCCCGCTGCCGGTCTTCTCGATGATGTTCCGCGAGCCTGCCCGCAGCAACGAACGCGCGCACCTTGATGCCGTGCTGGCTACAGGCGGCTTTGCGCCGACCGTCCTGGAACTGGATGGCTATGCGCCCTTCGGCGGCTTCGAGAGCCTGCTCGCCGCCACCGACGGGCCGGTGCTCGCCCCCAATCTGGCCTGCATGCGGCAGGTCGTCGCCGCTGCTGCCGACCGGGGCATTTCGGTGCTGCTCGACGGGCATGGCGGCGACGAGGTGGTGAGCCACGGTTACGGCCTGCTCGATGAACTCGCCGCACGCGGACGGTGGCTGGCCCTGCTGCGCGAGGCGCGCGGGGCAGCGGACAATTACGGGCGTTCGCGCTGGGTGCTGACCCGCCGCGTCGCCCTGCGCCAGCACGGGCGCATCGACGCAGCGGTGATCGCGCGCCTGCTCGCCCCCCTTGAACGCGAAAGCGCAACCGCCGCAGGACGCGCGCCGCGGCACATTCTCTCGCGCGATCTGATCGAAACCGCCCGCCTGCGCGAACGCCTTGCCGCCTTCACCGCGCCCGAGGCGGCAGAGGGCGAGGCTGCACAGCACGCCGCCGTGCTTGCCGATCCGCTCCAGCCCTACGGCTTCCAGGTTCACGCCGCCTTCTACGGCGCGATGGGCGTGGCCGCGCGCTACCCCTTCTGGGACCGGCAGGTGGTGCAATTCTGCCTCGGCCTGCCTGCCCGCGAGAAGCTGTCGCGCGGCTGGTCGCGGCTGGTGCTGCGCCGGGCGATGGCGGGGGTGGTGCCGGACAGCATCCTGCACAGACGCGACAAGATCGACTTCACCGTCCACCTCGCGCGCGGAATGGTGCGGCATCATCACGACCGGATCAGCGCCCTGCTCGCGTCCCCCGCCAGCCCGCTCGCGCCTTATGTCGATACGGCCAAGGCCGCCGCGCTTTATGCCGCCATCACCGCCGATCCCGATTTGGCCGAAGGGCGCGCGGTGCAGATGATCTGGCGCGCGGCGGCGCTGGGCATCTGGCTGGAGAGCGGGTGCCCCACATCGGCCCCCGCCGCCGCCCCCGCCCCGCCACTGGAGGTCCCCGCATGATCCCCGCCGCCGCTTCCCCAGCCGCCCGCCCTTGCCCGGCGCAAGCAGCCGCCTACAGCTACCGCGCGTTCGGCCTTGCCATCGCCAGCGATCTGGCCCTGCCCGAACTCGTGCGGACGGCACCGGCAGACACGCCCGATCTCGTCATCCGCTGCGTCGATACCGGCCGCGCCTTTCCCGAGCCCGAGGCCGAGGGAACCTTCCGTTTCGGCGATGACACCTGCTTTCTCCTCTACCCGCAGATCGGCGCCTTCCGGATCGCCGCGCCTTCGCTGATCGAGGTCGAGCCGCGCCCCGGCGTCGATCCGGCGCTGATCGCCTTTCCCCTGCTTGGCCCGGTCATGGCCCTGCTGCTCCAGATGCGGGGCGCCTTTCTGCTGCATGGCAGCGCGCTGGCCGATCCGGCGGGCGCCACGCCGGCCTTCGCCTTTCTGGGCGACAAAGGCGCGGGCAAATCGACCACCGCCGCCGCCTTTCTGCGGGCGGGATACGACCTGCTCACCGATGACATCATCGCCATCGAGGGACAGGGAGAAAACGCCGCGCGGATTGCCCCGGCCTTCCCGCAGGTCAAGCTTACCCGTGCCGCCTCGGGCGCGCTGGCCGATGCCGCGCTGGGCCGCCGCCCCGATGTGCCGCTGGTGCGCGACAAGCACCGCTTCCTGATCCACGCAGGCTTTGCCGAAGCGCCGCGCGCGCCCGGGCACTTCTTCCTGCTGACCCGCGGCCCCGCCCTCGCCGTCCGCCCGCTTGACCCCAAGGAGCGGATGAAGGCCTTCCTGCGCTTTTCCTACGGCACCCGCTTCGGCCCCGCCGCGATCACTCCGGCCATCGCCGCACGCCATGCACGGGCCTGCGCCGCGCTGGCCCACAGCGCGGAGGCGGCGATCCTCACCGTGCCGGACAACCTCGCCGCGCTGGACGCGGTGGTCGACCGCGTCGCCGCACATCTGGCGGAATGCGCGTGAGGGCGATCCTTCCCTTCCTGCACTATCTCGCACAGAACAGCGGGCAGCGCTTTGCCATCGCGCTGGCCCTGCTGGTGCTGGGCGGACTGACCGAGGGCATATCGATCCTGCTGGTCATCCCGCTGCTGGCACTGGCGGGAGGCGATCCGGGCGCGGGCCTGCCGCTGCCCGGCTGGGTGCCCGGCGGCCTCACGCTCAGCCTGCCGCTGGCGCTGGCCGGACTGGTCGCGCTGGTCGCGCTGCAAGGCGTGTTCACCCGCGCAAAGAACATCTATCTCGCCGATCTGCTGTTCGATCTGCTGAACCGCATGCGGCTCGATCTGTTCGCGGCGATCGGCGGCTTGCGCTGGGACGCGCTGGTGCGCCGCCGCCCGGCCGATCTCCACCACCTGCTGACCGCCGATGTCGAGCGGGTCTATTCCGCGGCGATGGCGGTGATGATGCTGCTCCAGACCATCATCCTCCTGGCGATCTATCTGGCGGTGGCATGGGTGATCTCGCCGGTGATGATGCTGGCTGCCGCGGCGCTGGGTCTCGCCATCCTTGCCCTGCTCGCCCCGCTGCGCGCCGCCGCGACACGGTTCGGGCGGGAACGCACCACCAACAAGCGCGACCAGTATCGCACCGTTTCGGAGTATCTCGGCGGGCTGAAGACCGCACGGATCCACGGGGCCGAAGCCGCCTACCGCGCGCGGCTGGCCGACAATCTGGGCAAGGTCCATGCCGAGGCGGTGGGCTATATGCGCCTCACATCGCTGGGCACGATCATCTCGCAGGTGGTGAGCGCGGTGGCCGTGGCAGTGCTGGTCTATGCCGGCATTGCGATGCTGGGCATGGCGTTGCCGCAGCTTGTCGCCTTCCTGCTGCTGCTGATGCGCATCGCCCCGCGATTCACCGTGATGCAGACCGGCCTCCAGCAATTGCTGGGCGAGGTGACGGTGTTCGACGATATCCAGCGGTTCCGGGCCGAATGCGCCGCCGAGGCCGAGCCCCCGCCGCCCCCGCCGCTCGCCCTGCCGCCGCGCCTTGCCGATGCGATCCGGCTGGAAGGCGTGCGCTATGCCTATCCCGGCGGCGATGCCCGGCCCGCGATCGACTGCCTCGATCTCGCCATCCCCGCGCGCCGGATCACCGCGCTGGTCGGCCCGTCGGGCAGCGGCAAGAGCACCACCGCCGATCTCGTCTGCGGGCTGCTGACGCCGCAGGCCGGAACGATCCGCATCGACGACCGGGCGCTCACCCCCGAAACCGCGCGCCTGTGGCGGCGCGCCATCGCCTATGTGCCGCAGGAGCATTTCCTTGTTCCCGGCACCATCGCCGATAATCTGCGTCTCGCCCGCGGCGGGGCGAGCGATGCCGAATTGTGGGCCGCGCTGGAGGGTGCGGGGGCAGCGGATTTCGTGCACGGGTTGGCCGACGGGATCGGCACCGTGCTGGGCGAGAACGGCAGCCGCCTGTCCGGCGGGCAGCGCCAGCGCATCGCGCTCGCCCGCGCGCTGGTGATGCAGCCGCAGCTTCTGGTGCTGGACGAGGCGACCAGCGCGATGGACTGGGAGAGCCAGGCCGCCTTCGCCCGCACCGTCGCCGCGCTGCGCGGACACACCACCGTGCTGGTGATCGCCCACCGCCTGTCGATGGTGGCGGTGGCTGACCATGTCATCGCGCTCAATGCCGGGCGGGTGGTCGAGGTGGGCGGCTTTGCCGATCTGTCACGCGGGGCCGGCCCTGTCGCCCGGCTTGTCGCCGCCGAACGCAGCGAGGCACCCGCAGCGCCCTGACCCCGGCACAATCTAACCCATGTGGATGCGGGTCCGCAGTCAGGGGGCGAGGCGAGTGTCAACCAGGAGGGAAACCCGATGCGCCGCACCACCACTGTTACCGGCACCGCCCAAGGCATCGCCGCCCTTGCCGCCCTGCTCCTTGTCAGCACCGCCGCCCGCGCACAGGTGACGCCGCCGCCGCCACCCCCGCCCGCTCCGCCGCCCACCGTCACCCCGATGCAGCGCACGCCCGACGAATTCGAACCCGTCGGCGGGCGGATCGGCAGCTTCTTTCTTTACCCCGCCGCCGAGGCCCGGATCGGCTATGACGACAACATCCTCGCCCTGCCCGACAATGGCGAGGGCGATGTCGAGCTGACAGTGCGCGGCGAGGCGCGGCTGGTTTCGCGCTGGCAGCGCCACAGCCTTGAAGCCAACGCCTATGTCCAGCAGAACTACCACGGCAAGTTCACCACCGAAGATGTGATGGAAGGCGGCGCGCGGGTGCAGGGGCGGCTCGACATCAGCCGCGCCACATCCGCCCGCCTTGTCGCCGCGCTCGATGCGCTGGCCGAAGACCGCGCCAACATCACCAGCGCAGGCCAGGCCCGCCGCCCGACCCGCTTCCGCCGCGCCGACACGCTGTTCAGCCTCGCGCACGAAATGGGGCGGCTCCAGCTGACCGGCGATGCGCAGATCGTGGTGCTGGATTTCGACGATGCCGAAGCGCGCGATGGCACGGTGGTGGAGCAGGACTTCCGGGATTCGGTCTACACCCGCGGCTCGATCAGCGCGGCTCTGGAGATATCCCCCCGCGTTGCCGCACTGGTGCGCGGGCAGGTGGACCGCCTGACCTATTCGGGCAATCCCGCCACACCCGATCCCTTCGACCGCGACACCACAGGTTACGCGCTGGAAGGCGGCGTGCGGCTGGAACTGTCGAGCCTGCTGCGCGGCGAGGTGCGCGCCGGCGTGCTGCACCGCGATATCGATGATCCTTCCGCGCAGGGCCTGACCGGCCTGTCGTTCGGAGCGAACCTCACCTGGGCGATCACCCCGCTTACCTCCCTGCGCCTGTTTGCCGACCGGCAGGTGGAAGAAGGCGGCGCGCGCGAGGTCAGCGGCAACATCCGCAGCCAGGTGCGGCTGGAGGCAGAGCACGAATTGCTGCGCAACCTCGTGCTTGAAGCGCGCGTCGGCCTCGCCCGGATCGAGACCATCGGCCAGATCGACACCTCGGCGGAAGAATACACCCTGATGGCAGGCGCGATGTGGAAGGTGGACCGCAACTTGCGCGTCTTCGTGCGCGCCGACCGCTTCGAACGTTTCGCCGACGAGGCCTTCTTCCGCGAATTCACCCGCAACCGGGTCAGCGCCGGGGTCCGGCTGGTGTTCTAGTCGACGTAATAGCCCGCAAACTTGTCCTGATAGGAATAGACGTCCTGCTGGCCCGTGCTGCCATACTGGCGCACATCCACGCGGGTCAGGGCAACGCCTGCCACATCGGCATCGGCGGCCAGCAGCAGATCGGACGCGGTCGCGGCGGCCTTGACCGACGTGTCGCGCCATCGGGCGAGCATCACCGTGCTATCCACCCCTGCCGCGATCAGCCGCGTTTCTGCGACGCCAAGGACAGGGGCTGTATCGATCACCACGATATCAAACTGCACCGCCAGTTCAGCCAGCATCTCGGCGAGGGGAACCTGCACGAACAGCTCGCGCCCGCCCATTTCGTGGCTGCGCGAGCCGAGCACGGCAAGCCCCGTCGCCTCGTCCACCGCCAGCGCCCGGGCGAGCGGGGTTTCGCGGCGCAGATATTCGCCGAACCCGTCCCACCCCTCCGGCAGCAGCACGCTGCTGACCGCGCGGCGGCGCGCGTCGCAATCGACCAGCACGGTGCGCATGCCGGCATCGGCCAGCATCCGCGCAAGGCAGATGGCCGTCGTCGACTTGCCCTCGCGCGGGAGCGCCGATGTCACCGCGATGCTGCGCGGCGCGCCGCCCGGCTGGAGCAGGATCGCGTTCTTCAGCGCCCGCACCGCCTCGGTGAATTTCGATTGCGGATGGGCGAGGAGGTAATCCTCGGGCGCGTCTTCGTGCTTGCGCTTGCGGGTGGTCGTCGAAAGCTCCGGAATGGCGCCAAGATAGGCAAGGCCGAGCCGCCGCTCCACATCGGCACGCGTGCGGATGCGCGCGTCGAGATATTCCGCCACGCCGATCGCGGCGAGCCCGAGGATCAGCGCCAGCGTCAACCCGCCCACCGCGGCGAGCGGATAGCTGGGCGATGACGGCAGCACCGGCTCCCTCGCGAGCGTCTCGATCGAGGCATCCGGACGGATCAGCCCGGCCTGCGCCTCGACCTCCTGCGCGCGGGCAAGGAAGGTGTCGTAGATCTGCCGCGCCGCCTTGGCATCGCGTTCGAGCTGGAGGAAGCCTGCCTGTGCGGCATTGTTCGCCACCAGCGAACCGCGCGCGCGGCTCTGGCTGGCCTCGAGCGAGGCGAGGCGCGACCGCGCCGCCTCGACATCGCTTTCCAGCGAGGACATCACCCGGTCGATCTGCTGCTGGATCTGCTGGCGGATATCGCCCAGTTCGCCCTTGGCGCGGCGCAGTTCGGGATGTTCCGGGCCGAGCCGTGCCGAAAGCCGGGCGACCTCTCCGGTCAGTTCGGCTTCGCGGGCGCGCAGCTGGACGACGGTGCCCGATTGCAACGCCGCGGGCACTTCCGCCCCGCCGCCGCCCTGCCCCACACGGGTGCGCGCGGCGGCCAGCTGGCCCTGCTTTTCGGCGAGCGCGGCGCGGGCGGCGGAAATTTCCTGATTGAGGACCGAGACCTCCTGTTCGGCCATGGTCGCGCCCTCGGCGCTCATCAGCCCGTTGCGGATCATGTAGCTTTGCAGCGCCGCATCGGCTTCGGCGGCCTTGCGGCGCAGGTCGACAAGCCGCGTCTGGAGAAATTCCTGCGCCCCTGCCGATGTGCCCGCTTTCATCTCCTGCTGCTGGGCCAGATACTGGCGCGCATATTCATTGGCGAGCGCGGCGGCGAGCTTGGGGCTTTCGGCGCGGGCGGTGATGTCGATGAGATAGGTCAGGCCCGAACGGCGGATGTCCATGCGCGCCAGCACCGCATTGGCCAAGGGGTGCGTGCCGGGTTCAGGCGCACCCGTGGCGGGCTGCTCCAACCGGCTGGCACGCGCGAACTCGGGCCAGGTTTCCAGCTTCAGCGCATCGGCCACCCGCCCCGCCAGCCGGCGCGACGAGAGAATCTCGACTTCGGTATCGATCACATTGGTATCGCTCGCCATCTTGGGGGCGACGGGATCGCTTTCGAGCACCTCGGGCTGGCGCAGCTCGATCAGCACGCTGGCCGATGCGGAATAGAGCACCGGGCGGGTCAGGGTATAGGCGGCGACCAGTGCCAGCACGGCGGCGGCAACGGCAAGGAACAGCCACAGGCGGCGGCGGAACACCAGCCACAGGAAGCCGGGATCGGGCAGGAACGGCGCCGCGCCCCCGCCGCCGCCACCTCCGCCGCCGGCACCGCCGCTTCCATCACCGGTGCCGCCGCCTCCGCCTTCCTCGATGCGAGGCAAGGCCGAGCCATCGCCGCGCGGCACCGCACGCGGGGGCGCATGGGGATCGGCATTGTCGTGGATGAGGCGGTCTGCTCGCGTCGCCAAGGGCGTCTCCGTGGTTGTTGCCCTATCGCTGCGCTGCTTGAGGGCGTTGTTGCCCTACCGCTGCGCTGCTTAAGGGCTGGGTCGGCCCGGCAAGGTGCCGGCATTCCCCGCGCGGCCTGCCTGTGATGGCATCGGCGGGCCATAACCTGCTTTGCCATCCCTGCTTGGTGAGCGCGGCGTGGCCCTGCGCCACACAGCCCCACGCGACAGCACCGATGCCAGCGGGGACCCAGACAGATGCACAGCCGGATTGCCTATCTCGTCCATGATCTCGGCGATGCCGCCGTGGCGCGGCGGGTGGAGGGGTTGCAGGCCGGTGGCGGCGCGGTTGCGCTCGCCGGGTTCTACCGCCGCGCCGCACCCGCCAGCATCGCGGGCGCGCCCGCGCTGGCCATCGGCCGCAGCCATGATGGCCGCCTCGCCGCGCGCGCGCTGCTGGTATTGCGACGGCTGCTGTTCCCCGGAAAGCTGCGCGCGATGGTGCGCGGCGCCGACGTGGTGATGGCCCGCAATCTTGAAATGCTGGCAATCGCCGCGCGGCTCGCCCGCAAGGGGCAGCCGGTGGTCTATGAATGCCTCGACATTCATCGCAGCCTTTTGTCATCCGGCCCTGGGGGCCGCGTGCTGCGCTTCATCGAGCGCAGCCTGCTGTCGCGCACCGCGCGGGTAATCGTCAGTTCCCCCGCCTTCGAGCGCGACTATTTCCGCGCCCGTCAGGGCTGGCCCGGGCCTGTCGATCTGGTCGAGAACAAGGTTGCAGCCCTGCCCGACATCCCGCCCCCGCAGGACGGACAGGGGCCGTGGGTGATCGGCTGGTTCGGCATGCTGCGCTGCCGGCGCAGCCTTGCGATCCTCAGCGATCTCGCTGCGCGCTCGCACGGGCGGGTGCGGGTGCTGATCGCCGGCCTGCCCTCGCCCGACATCTTCCCCGATTTTCCCGCGGCTATCGCGCGGTTGCAGGGGGTGGAATATGCCGGCCCCTACCGCCCGGGCGATCTCCCGCGCCTTTACGGCCGCGTCCATTTCGCCTGGTGCATCGACTATTTCGAGGAAGGGCTGAATTCCGCCTGGCTGCTGCCCAATCGCCTTTATGAAAGCCTCGCCCACGGCGCGGTACCGGTGGCGCTGGCGGATGTCGAAACCGGGCGCTGGCTGGCGGCGGCGGATGTGGGCCTGCGCCTGCCATCGGGCGAGGCTCTGGGCCCGGTGCTGACCGGGATGACCGCCGCCCAGCACACCCGCCTTGCCGCTGCCGTCCGCGCGCTGCCGCGCGACCGCATCGCCTTTTCCCCCGAAGACCACCGCCGCCTCGTCGCCCGTCTGGAGACCATCGCAGCATGACCGTGCTCACCGTCATCCCCTGCCTCAGCGAGGCGGCGCATATTGCCGATCTGCTCGCCTGCCTGATTGCCGATCCGGCCAGCACCCGGATCGTGGTCGCCGACGGAGGCAGCACCGATGGTACCCGCGCGATCGTGCGCGAAATCGCCGCGCGCGAGGTCCGCGTCACGCTGCTCGACAACCCCGACCGCATCCAGAGCGCCGGGATCAACCGCGCCGTCGCCCGCTTCGGACGCGAGGCGACGTGGCTCGCGCGGGTCGATGCCCATGCACTCTACCCGCGCGATTACGTGAGCCGGCTGGTCGCGGTTGCCGAAGCGCAAGCGGTGGACGCGGTGGTGGTGCGGATGGAAACGCACGCGGCCAAGGGCTTTGCAAGGGGTGTGGCGGCGGCACAGAATTCGCGGCTCGGCACCGGGGGCGCGGCGCACCGCACGGGGGCAGCGGCGGGGCTTGTCGAACACGGCCACCATGCCCTGATGCGCCTCGCCGCCTTTCGCGCGGCAGGCGGCTATTGCGAAGCGATGCCCTGCAACGAGGATGCCGAGCTTGACCTGCGGCTGATCGCAAGCGGCGGACGGATCTGGCTCGCGCCAGATATTCCCGTGACCTATTTCCCCCGGCGCACGCCGCGCGCGCTGGCGCGGCAATACTGGCGCTATGGCGAAGGCCGGGCGACGACGGTGCGCCGCCATCGCCGCCGTTTGAAGCTGCGGCAGGCCCTGCCGCTCGCCATCGCGCCCGCTGCCGCGCTGGCGCTGGCGGCACCGCTGCACCCTGTTCTGGCTCTGCCCGCCGCAGGCTGGGCGCTGCTGTGCCAGAGCTGGGGCCTCGCGCTCGCGATGAAAGCACGCCGCGCCGATGTCGCGCTGTCGGGGAGCGCGGCGATGATCATGCATCTGGCGTGGAGCGCGGGCTACTGGAAACAGGAAATCGCCGCGCGCGCCTCGGGCGGGAGGAGCCTCCCCTCGCCCGTGTTGCCTTTCGCCGCATCCTGAGCCCATTCGCGCAAGTGGCGGTGCATGCCGGCCGGCGCGAAGTGCGCCGCCACCGCTGCCCGCGCCGCCTGTGACAGCCGCTCGCGCAGCCCCTCGTCCTGCTGGAGCGACAGCACGGCAGCGGCGAACCCTGCGGCGCTTTCGGCGAGCATCACGGCGCTGCCGCAGGCCTCTTCCACCCCCTGCAAGGTCACCGGGCTCACCACCATCGGCTTGCCCCATGCCAGCGCCTCGACGAGCTTGATCTTGAGGCCCGAGCCGAACCGCAGAGGCGCAATGACGATCCCGGCGCGGGCGTAGAACGGCGCGAGCTGCGGGACGAGACCATGCATGCGCACCCCATCGGGCAGGCGCTCGCCAGCGAAATCGGCGGCGACCGTGCCAACCACATCAAGCCGTGTCGCAGGCGCGGCGGCGGCGATGATCGGCCAGACCTCCCCGAGGAACCACGCCAGACCATCGGAATTGGGCGCGGTCCGGCTGCCCACAAACAGCAGGCGGTACGGGCTGCCGGGTGTGGTTTGCGGCGCCTCTGGCGTGCGCGTTCCGGGGGCCAGGATGACGCGCACCTGCGGCAACGCCCCGGCGACAAAATCGGCCTCGTCCTGCTGGATCGCGATCACCGTTCCCGCACGGGCGAGCATCGCGACCTCCTGTTCGCGGGTCAGTGCCGTGACCGAATCCCGCTCCGCCCCCGCCCCCGATCCGGCGCGGCGGTGGAACAGATCGTGCATCACGATGGCACTGCGTTCACGCGGTGCGCCAAGGCATGCGAAGGCTTCGGACTGGAAGGCATAATCGGCGATTACCACGTCGCGGGGGCCCAGCGTCTGCGCGTTCAGCCATGCGCGGTCCGCTGCGGTCCACGGCGCAGCGATGGCATAGGGGCGCGGGCGATCCTGCGTCCAGCGGCCGGTGAAGCCCACCCTTTGCGCAAGGCTGCGTGCCACGCCCACCAACGCATCGCGCCACACCGCCGGATCGCGCGAGACGCACCACCGCCCGACCCGCGCGACGCCGCGGATCCGGTGCTCGCCGAAGACCGCCATTTCGGGGCGGGCCCGGTAGAAGGGAATGCGCCCCATCACATCGGGCGAGGGTTGCCACAGCACCGGCACCAGTCCCGCCGCCGCGAGCGAGCGGGACAGATCGATGAGGTAGGACGAGCTGCCGTTGGTCGCCCCGATCAGGCGCTGGCGGGAGACGATGATGGCGCGTGGCCGTGCAGGCGAGCTCATGCGGCAACCTCTGCCGCGGCCACGGCACGGGCGCGCCACGCAAGACCGGTATCGATCACCCCGCGCGCACCGAGAAGGGCAAGCAGATCGCCGCAGCTGTGGGCATCGATATGGCAATCGACCAGTGGATGCTGCACCTCCTGCGCGGCGACGAACAGCGCGCTATCCCCGATTGCGTGGGCTGCGGCATCGGCATCGCGCGTGGCAGCAATCAGGACCAATGCCGCCCCCTGCCCGGCCCGCGCAACGCCCACCGGATCGGTCAGCGCCGCGCCGGTCAGATGCCGCACCCGGTGCCCGCTCGCTTCCGCCAGCGCGGCGGCGATCGCGACGGGAGAGCCAGGCGCCACTTCGCCGCAGACAAGCACACCGGGCGCGGGCTCCGACGTGTCCGATAACCCTGCACTGCGCGGACGCAGGTCCGCAGCGCGCCGTCCCAGTCCCTCGCGCACACTCGCCGCCATCAGCCCGATGGCGCGCGGCCGGCGCAGCAGCGGCAGCACGGCTCGCAATGGCGCGCGCGCCTTCAGCTGGCCCACCGCCTCGCAATGGGCGAGCGCATCTTCCAGCGAGGCAAGCCGCGTCCGCCGCGCAGCCCGCCGCGCCGGATCGTCCTCGCGCGCCAGCCGCTCGTGCTCGGCAGCGATCAGCGCGGCCAGATCGCTGCTCGTCCAGCGGAACGAGGTCGACGCGGCATGGCGGCGGTAGTAGTAGCTCGGCTCGGGCCGGAAGGCGTAGGTCAGACCCGCCGCCAGCGCGCGTTCGACGAGGTCCCAGTCCTCCCCGATCCGCAGGCGCACATCATAACCGATGCCGTTGCGGCGCAGCGCATCAAGCCGCAACAGCGGTTTCAGATAGCCGAGCTGCAACTGGTCCGGCCGGTCGATCCGCCCGCTTGCAAGGAAATCGGCGTGCCCGATCATCCGCTCGCGCCGCCAGCCTTCTCCGGCAGCGAACAGCGCAGGTTCGGTAGCCTCCCCGAAGGCGATCATGTTGGCTGCTGCGATATCGGCGCCGGTGCGACGGGCAAGATCGATCAGGCGTTCGGCATGGCGCGGGTGGAGGATATCGTCGCTGTCCACCACCGCACCCCAGGGCGCCGCGGCGGCCGTGATCGAAAGGTTGCGCACTGCGGCCAGCCCCTTGCCGTGGCCGCGCACCGGAATGACCCGCGCGTCAGCATCGGCATGGGCGCGGATGATCGCCGCGGTCGCATCGGTCGAGCCGTCATCGACCACCACGATCTCGATCCGGGAAAGGCTCTGGCGGCGTGCGGAAAGCAGCGCGGCATCGATATGCGCAGCAGCATTGCGCGCCACCATCAGCAGCGAGACGAGCGGCTCTGCCGAGGGTCGGCATGCAGAGGCTGTCATGGACGCGGGGGTTCTCCGTTTTCGGGCTGTGCCGGTGCAGCGCGGCGATAGGCGGAAACCGCCCGCGCGCGACCTTAACGAGGTTAGTGCCCTCGGTTCGCAGCCGGGTTAACAGCGCGGACATATCACCCCACTGGCAAGGAAGCGGCATGGACAAGGTCTGCGTGGTCATCGCGGCAATGAATGCCCAGAGCACCATAGCGCGCGCTGTCGCATCGGCGCTTGCCGAACGCGAGGTGGCCGAAGTGATCGTGATCGACGATGCCTCGCGCGATGCCACGGCAGCCGCTGCGCAAAGCGCCGATGACGGGAGCGGACGGTTGCAGGTGCACCGCGCCCGGGCGAACCTCGGCCCGGCTGCCGCGCGCAATCTTGCCATCGCCCGTTCGAAAGCGCCGCTGATCGCCGTGCTCGATGCCGACGATGCGATCCTGCCCGGACGCTTCGCCGCGCTCGCCGATCCGGCGGAGGACTGGGACATGTCGGCCGACAACATCATCTTTGTGTCCGAAAGCGAGGCGCGCGACTTCACCGGGCTTTCCGCATTCGCCACGGGCGGCGTGGCCGAACGCCTCGATTTCGCACGCTTCGTGGCCGCCAATATCTCCCACCCGGCCCGCCCGCGCGGGGAACTGGGTTTTCTCAAGCCGGTGATGCGCCGCGCCTTTCTGGAGCGCCACGGCCTTGCCTATGATGCCGCGATGCGACTGGGCGAGGATTTCGACCTCTATGCCCGCATGCTGCTGGCAGGCGCGCGGTTCCGGCTGGTGGCGACCTGCGGCTATGTCGCCATCGAGCGCCCGGATTCCCTGAGCGCCAATCACCGCGCCGCCGATCTCGCCGCGCTGGTCGCCGCCGATGACCGGATGCTGGCAGGAAAGCTGGGCACAGAAGAGCGGGCGATCCTGACCGCCCACCGCGCCCAGACCGCCCAGAAATGGCATCACCGCCACTTCCTTGACGCCAAGCGCGCAACGGGGCTGGTGCGCGCGCTGGTATCCCACCGCGACCGGCCGCGCCTGCTGGTCGATGCGGGTCTGGGCGTGGCCCGCGACAAGTTTGCGCCGCTGCGCGCGTGGTTCGCCGGGACCAGCGTCCCGCCCGCCCCGCGCCGCCGCTTTCTCGTCATCCCCTGACCAGCGCGCCCTGAACCCTTCGCCCTGCGGCAGGTGGTTAACCTGAGTGAGCGAAGCCGCGCCCGCGATGGGCGAGTGTCGCGCGCGTTTCCGCCTTCCCTCCCAGTCACGAAAGGCCGCCCCCGTTGCCCGCCGCCACCCGCGACCGCGCAGTGCCGACCACCACGGAGCCGTTCGGCTTCGAGCGGCTGCCTGTGACCGGCCTTGCGGCGACGATGATCGCCTTTCTGGCCGCTCCCGCGCTGGGCTTTTTTGCGACGCTGATGCAGATCGGGTGCCTTGCGGCGATCCTTGCGCTGCGCTGGCGGAGCCTGCCACGGCTGATCCTTGGCGGTCTGCCGCTGCTGGCGCTTCCGCTGTTCGCGGCGGCTTCGATGCTGTGGTCGGACATCCCGGAGGTATCGCTGCGCTATGGTGTGCAGCTGGTGCTGACAGGCGTGGCGGGGATCGCGCTCGGCCGGATGCTGACCCTGCGCCAACTGGTCATGGCGGTGTTCATCGGCCTGACCGTCGCCTGCCTCGCAGGGCTTGCACTGGGCCGAACCGGCGCTTCGGAAGACGGGCCGGTGCTGATCGCTCTGGCCGGATCGAAGAACCAGATGGGCTACATCGCGCTCGCATGGCTGGGTACCGGGCTGTGCGTGGCAAGCTCTGCCGGATACCGCATCGCCGCCCGCCTCGCCGGGGGAATTGCGGCGGTGCCAGCGCTGTTCCTGATCGTGCAGGGAGATTCGGCGACCGCGCTGGTTTCGGCGGCGGTGCTGTCGGGGCTGCTTTGCCTGCTGGCGCTGGCGGCGTGGCTCGGACGCGGCGGGCGGCTGTTCGCCCTGTGCGCCGCCGCGCTGCTCGCCGTGCCAGCAATCGTCGCCCTGCCGGAGATCGAGCGGCAGGTAGCGATCATCCAGACCGACGTGTTGAAGAAGGATGCCCGCCTGACCGGGCGCACCCTGCTGTGGGAAGAGGCCGACAGCCTGATCGCGCAGGCGCCGGTGATCGGCCATGGCTACAAGGCGATCTGGCTCGGCCCCAAAGGCAAGGGCCTGCTGGCAAGGAACGGCCAGAAGGACGGGCGGGCCTTCCATTTTCACGATACCTTCCGCGAGCTGCTGGTCGATCTCGGCATGATCGGGCTTGCGCTGTTCCTGCTGCCGCTTGCCTATGCGGCCTTGCGCGCAGTGGTGCTGCTGATCGCCGCGGTCGATGCCCCGCGCGCCTTTGCGGTGGTGACGCTGTTCACGATCCTGCTGCGGATCCGCACCGAATTGGTGGTCGGGCCCTTCATGATCGATACCGTGCTGCTGTGGGCGCTGGTCACGGCAATCGCCGCCCTGCCGCTGGCCGAACCGGCCGCCGCAGTTGCCGCCCCCTGCCATGCCCCGGTGCCGCGCCGTCGCAGGCGCCCGCGCCGCTCTTTCCCGAACCCGCAAAGGAACCCTGCATGATGCTGCGCTTTCCCGCCTGTCTCGCCGCCTTGCTGATGCTGCTGCTTGCCGCTTGCGCCGGGGGCGGAGACGCTCCGCGCGCGCGAATGGTTGACGATGCGCGGGTCTATACCCTCGGCCCGGGCGACAAGCTGCGCATCACCGTTTACGGCGAGGAGACACTGACCGGCGAATATGGCGTGACCGGTGCGGGCGATGTGTCCTTCCCGCTGATCGGCAATATCCCCGTTGCGGGGCGCACGGTCGAGAATTTGCAGACCGAGCTAACCACCCGCCTCGGCAACGGCTACATCGCCGATCCGCGGGTGAGCGCCGAAATCCTCACCTACCGCCCCTTCTACATCCTTGGCGAGGTCGCGCGGCCCGGCCAGTATGATTTCGCCGTGGGGCTGACGGTCGAACAGGCGGTGGCCGCCGCGGGTGGGTTCACCTACCGCGCCAACAGCCGAAAGGTCTATCTGAAGCGCGCCCTCGACACGCGGGAAATGCTGGTCGACCTGCGCGAGACGCCGTCATTCCCGGTGCGTCCGGGCGATACGATCCGGGTGGCCGAACGGTTCTTCTGATCCGCCAAGGCTTCAGGTGGTGCCGGGGACGAGGCGCGCCCGCATCCGCTGCGTCTGCCCCCCGATCCGCTCGCCCGCCGCGCCAAGCAGCGCGGCACTGCCAAACGCCCGGCGGCTCCAGTCGAGCAGGCGTGCGGCCTCGGCCAACCGTCCTTCGCCGACCAGTTCCCGCATCCGCCACGGCACCTGCCGCGCCATCGCCCGGCGCAGCGGCAGCGGCAGACCGAGCGCGGCAAGCGGCGCGGGATCGAGCGTCCCATCGGTCAGTTCGCCGATCCCGTAACGCGCGCCAAGCAGGTCGCCCGCAATCGCCGCCTCGCGCGGGGTAGGCGCATCGCTGCCCGGCAGCGCGGCATAGCGGGCGAAATGCCGCAGGGCAGGTCCGTGGAGCTTGCGCATGAACAGGATCACTGCACGCTGGAGCACCGCCAGCCGGTCAGCCTCTGGACCTGCGGGCATATCGGCAAAGGGCTGGAAATCCGCATCGCTCCATGCAGCGTCGATCGCGGCGAAGATCGTGCGCTCGGCATCGATCCACCCGCCCACCGTATCCTTCGCCACCACCGCGCCCCGACTGGTCATGCGCGCGGCGACATGCTTGCGCTGATAGAGCGTGACGCCCCCCGCAAACGCCCCCGGCGCCGTGCGCGCAATGCGCAGGATCATCTCGTAATCCTGACCGCGCGGCAAATCGCTGCGATAGGGCCCGGCGGCCAGTTGCACATCGCGGCGGACCATCCAGGCCGGATTGGGCAGGAAGCAGCAGATCATCAGCTGCACCAGCAGCCGCCTCGCCCCCGGTTCGGGCAGTCCTTCCAGATCGGTGCTGGCTCCGGCCTCTGCGCCCGGTCCGGTAAATCGGGCGAACCGTCCATAGGAAAAGCCCGCCCCGGGTGCCCCCTCCAGCGCCGCGACATGGGCGGCCAGCGCGTCCGGAGGCAGCAGGTCGTCATCATCGAGCACCAGCAGATAATCGCCCCGCGCCGCCGCGATGCCGCGGTTCATCGCCGCTGATTTGCCGGCCTTGTCCTGCCGCAGATAGCGCACCGGATCGCCGATTTCGGCAATGATCGCAGGTGTTTGATCGCTTGAACCGTCATCCACCACAATGATCTCGAACGGCGGGAGAGACTGGCGCAGCGCCGAAGCGATGCTCTCTGCGATCAGGTGCGCGCGGTTGTGGGTGGGCATTATGATCGAGACCCGCGCGGCGCTGGCGGGCGGCGTGGCAGGCGTCGGTGCAGGCGGGGCGGGCGGCGCGGTGCTGGTCATGGGGCAGGCATGGGCGCGACACCTAACCCCGTCACTAACCTGCTTAGTGGTCGCGAACCTCGCGACCCTGTCTTTTCGCACCCGCAGCATGGGGCACCCGCTTCGCGCTGTCCTTGCGATATCGCCGCCGATCGACCCCAGCACGGGAGTGCCCATGACGACGATTGCCCATCCCGCTCCCCGCAACCCCGGCCCGCGGCTCGCCGCCGCCCCGGTCATGCGCCCGCGCGTGCTGGTCTTGCTGGAGCAGTATCCGCAAGCTGGCCAGACCGGAATCCGCAACGAGATCGAGGCGCTGGCCGGGGATTATGACATCGGCATCATCGCCCTGAAGCCCGCCGCGCAGCCCTATGCCGGCCATCGCCCCTTCGCCATTGCCGCGACCCTGCCAGAGATCATGGCGGCGCTCGAAACCTTTGCTCCCGATCTGCTGCATGCGCACCACCTGCCCATGCTCGGCGTGATCGCGGAAGTCTCGCGCCTGACCGGCATCCCCTTCACACTGCGCACCGCCTCGCGCGACACCTTGGCGCTGCGCCCGCGGGGGCTGCGCGAACGCGTCCACCAGATGCTGCGCGGCGAGCCGGCAGCCGGGCCCGCGCCGGGCTTTGCGCACAGTTTGCCGGCGATCGACAGCGAGCTATGCCTCGGCGTCCTCGGCCTGCCCTTTGCCCGTCCCTGGCTGAAGCGCGCCGGGCTGCGCGAGGCAAAGCTGGTGGATTGCTTTCCGGTGGTGTCCTTCGCCCGCTTCCATGATCGCAGCCCCAATGGTGATGCGGTGATGACGATCGGCGCGGCCACTGCGGGCAAGGCACGAGGCGAATTCCTCCGGCTGGCCTGCAAGGTGCCGGACCGAAGCTTCAACCTTTATACCGCAGGCGGGAGCCCGAATGGCCTGCGCGGCGATGCTGCGCGGCACGGCGCGAATGTCACCTTCGTGCCTCCGGTCGAACCTGACGACATGCCGCGCGAATACAAGCGGCACCGCTGGCTGGTGCTGACCGCCGATGCCGCAGCCCCGCAAGCCGGCTGGCCGATGGCGATTGCCGAGGCACAGGCGGCCGGTGTCGGCGTGTGCATGCCCGCCCTGCGTCCCGACCTTGCGCTGTATGTCGGCGAAGGCGCCGGGATTCTCTTCGACACGGTCGACGAACTGCCCGCCATCGTCTCCGGCCCCGTGCCCGAGGAAATGCGCGAGCGCGGGTTCGAACAGGCCCGCAAGTCCGACATCGAACGCCACCGCCACTTGCTGACCGATCTGTGGGACGATGCCCTGCGCACGCGCGCGGCAGAGGGCCGCGGCCGCGCCGGAGCTGCTGGGGCCGTTCTGTCGCCCGTCATCCCCGCGGGTGTGGCAACACCGGCATGAACGCGCCCCTCTCCCCCGCCGCCACCGGCGCCTCGGCATTGAGCCCGCTGCGCGGCCTGCTGGTGCTGCTCTCCCCGCGCGACCGGCTGAACGCGCTGATCCTGTTTGCGATGATGCTGGTCGGCGCGCTGCTGGAAATCGCCGGGCTGGCCGCTGTGCCCGCATTCGTCAGCGCGGTGGTCGACCGCGAGGCGATGACCGGTCTGCCGATGGTGGGCCCGTTGCTCGGCTCGCTCACCGCAGACCTTGAAAGCGGCGAACTGGTGCTGTGGGGCGCCTGCGTGCTGCTGGCGATCTTCGCGATCAAGAACGGCTTTCTGGCGTTCAATTACTGGGCGCAGGTCCGCTATGTGAACCATCGTCGGATCGCCATTTCCGGGCGGTTGATGCGCGCCTACATGAATGCGCCCTACACCTTCTTCCTCTCGCGCAACCGGTCCGAACTGCTCCGCAATGTCGATGCCGAGGTGGTGACGGTGTGCGCCAACGTGATCAGCACGATCCTTGAACTGTGCACCCGGCTGGTGATCCTGATCGCGGTGCTGGGTTTCCTGCTGGCTGTCGAACCGCTCATCACCCTCGCGTGGATCGCGTTTCTCGGGCTGATCGCGGTCTTTGCAGTGCGGGGCGTCAGCGGACGGCTGCGGCGCTATGGCCTGATCCAGCAGCAACAGCGCGCCGTTTTCACCCAGAACCTGATGCAGGCCTTCGGCGGCATCAAGGAGATCCGCACGCTGGGGCGCGAGGATTTCTTCACCGGCAAGGTGATGGATGCGGTGACCCGGCTCGGCAAGGTCAGCGCGTTCCGGCTGTTCGTGCTCAAGATCATCCCCCCTGCCTCGGAGATGGTGGCGATGACGGGGCTGTTGGCGCTGGCCTGCGGGCTGGTGCTGCAAGGCCGCTCGACCGAGAGCATTCTGGTCACGCTGTCGCTGTTCGTGGTCGGTCTCGTGCGCCTGCGCGAGGCATCGAGCGCGGCGATGAACCAGTTTGCGGACCTGCGCTACAGCCTCGTCTCGATCGAGCCGATTGCGCGCGACCTGCAACGGCTCGGCGATGCGCCGCCACCCGCTCCGGCCCAACCGGGCACCGCCCTGCGTCCGCAAAGCTCGATCGGTATCGAGGACGTGTGGCACCGCTACGAAGGCGCGAGCGACCATACCCTCAAGAGCATCGATATCGCCATTCCCGTCGGCAGCGCGGTCGGCCTTGTCGGCACCACCGGGGCAGGCAAATCGACGGTGGTGGATGTGCTGCTGGGGCTTCTTTCGCCCGAACGCGGGGGTCTGGTGGTCGATGGCCAGCGGCTCGACACGAGCGCGCTGCGCGACTGGCGCCGTCAGGTCGGCTATGTGCCCCAGGCCATCTACCTGCTCGACGATACGATCCGCCGCAACATCGCGCTCGGCATCCCCGACGCGGAGGTTGACGAAGCCGCGCTTGCCACCGCGATCCGGTTGGCCCAGCTTGGCCGCTTCATCGACCGCCAGCCCGCCGGGCTCGACACCCTCGTCGGCGAAAGCGGCGTGCGCATTTCGGGCGGCGAGCGCCAGCGCATCGGCATCGCCCGCGCGCTTTATCACGATCCGGCGATCCTGATCCTCGACGAGGCGACCTCGGCGCTCGACAACACCACCGAGCGCGCGGTGATAGAGGCGGTGGAGGGCATGAAGGGCCAGCGCACCGTGGTGATGATCGCCCACCGCCTCTCGACGGTGCAGGGCTGCGAGGTGCTCTACTACCTCAAGGACGGGCGGGTCGAGGCTCGCGGCGATTACGAGAGCCTCAAGCGCGGCCACAGCGCCTTCCGCGAGATGGCGGCCTGAACGGGAGGCCGTGCCGCATGTCGCGCGCCCGCCCCGGCTCCCCGTGTTTCGAACCTGCGTTAGGGCGGTCCCTCGCAAGGGTGTGCATCAGCCCGGGCCGAGCCTCGCGGAGCAGCCATGAGCTGCACCCGCCCGCCCGTTTATGACAAAGGAGCAGCGACACGCCGATGGCCACCGCCGCCACCCTTACCGACCTGTCTGACGCCGAGGTCACCCAAGTGGGAAAGGCCGCAATGCGCCTGCGCGCCGGGTTGCGTGTTGCCGGTGCGGGCACGCTGCTCGCCATGTTGCTGCTGCCTGTGCTGCCCGCCTCGCAAGGCCATCCGGGCAGCGCGGTCGCCGGCATTGCCCGGATGCTGCCCGCTGCTGCGGACCGTCCGGAAATGCAGCCCGCCGATCTGACTGCCGCCAGTTTCGCGCTACCGCCCGCGCAGCCTTTCATCGCCAGCTACGGCGATGCCGCCAGCGCCTTGCGGGCCGAAACCTGCCTGACCGAGGCGATCTATTACGAAGGCGCACTGGAGCCCGAAAGCGGGCAGCGCGCTATTGCCCAGGTGGTCCTGAATCGGGTGCGCCACCCCGCCTATCCCGACAATGTCTGCGGCGTGGTGTTCGAGGGGCAGGAACGCTCCACCGGCTGCCAGTTCACCTTCACTTGTGACGGATCACGCGCCCGCCCCCCGGTGCCGAGCCTGTGGGCACGCGCCAACCGCATTGCCAAGGCGGCGCTGGGCGGCGCGGTCGCCAGCGAGGTGGGGCTTTCGACGCATTATCACGCCGATTACGTCTCGCCCTACTGGAGCGCGACGCTCGACACTTCGGGGCAGATCGGGCGGCACATCTTCTACCGCTGGAAGGGCGCCCCCGGCCAGCCCCAGGCCTTCACCCGGCAATATTCCGGCCGCGAGCCGCTGATCGGCGCATGGGCGGCCCGCGCCCTGCAACCGGCGGACGCGGGTGGTAGCAAAGAGGGTCCGGCGCTGACCCTTGCCGCCCTTACCGATAACGCCGCGCCGCACACTGCCCCGCCGGCACCGCCGCCCCCCACGCCTGCACCGTTCCGCGCGCGTCCGCTCCCGCTTGCCGCCAAGGCATCCCCGGCAACGGAGGGCGGCGCTCCGTGAGGCGCTGGCGGGGGCACGTCATCGCCGGTCTCGCTGTCGCCAGCCTCGTCCCGGTGCCGACCGGTGCCGCGCGGGCGCAAGAGGCGCAGGCCGAGGCCGTCGCAGGGTTCGAATCCGCCGGAGAACTGCTGCGCAAATGTCGCGAGAATTCCAGCTTCGCGCGCAGTTTCTGCTTTGCCTATCTCGCCGCTGTCGCCGATGCCTCGCGCGCCTACAGGGTTTGGATCGGATCGGGCGATCCGTGCCTGCCCGCAGGATTGACGATGGGCAAGCTTGCCGACACGTTCGAGGCCTATCTGGTCGCCAATCCGTCGCAGACGAAAGCGCAGGCTGCCTCGGTGATCGTCGCCAGCTTGCAGGAGGCCTTTCCCTGTCCGGCCGCACCACAGCCATCCGTGCCGATGCCGCTGCCCGGGGCCTTACCAGACAAGCCGGATGCCAAAATAAATCGCGGCCCACAGCAAGGCGGGCAGCCCCAGCCATAGCAGGACGCGCACCGGGCGGGGAAACTTCGTCTGCTTCAGCCGACCGGCCATGATACGGCGCTGACGGTGGGGCACCTCGCCTTGCGTGTCGGCGCGCCCTTTGTCCCGGGTCTTGCCCGCCAGACCGGTGTTGCCAATCATAACCCTGTTTACCTTCAGCCATCCGGCTCTGCGCCGACCCGTTGCTGTCCCGCTATCACCGGTGTCGGCGTGCAAGACGTTGTTAACCTATCCTAGAGCCAGTCGGGCGTCCGCGGAATAGACATTTGGCATGAAGGCAGGGGCCTCATCGCAAAATCCGTAATTCACCTGCATCGGCACGATGCGGACGACCCGAAAGGTATGAGGGACGTGTATATCGAACCGCGAGACGCCTTCCCCAAACACGCCCAGTTACGCACATGGAACAGATGGCCACAGGGTGTGCCTTCACGGGCGCTGGACATCGCCATCGCGGCGTTGGCGCTGCTGTTTTTCCTGCCGCTGTTCCTGCTTGTTGCGATCGCGATCAAGCTGGCGGACCCCGGCCCCGTGTTTTTCCGACACCGCCGTGTCGGGCTGGGCGGGAAGACCTTCGGGTGCTGGAAGTTCAGGACGATGGTGGTCGATGCCGAACAGCGTCTTGCAGCGATCCTCGCCAGCGATCCCGAAGCGGCGCGCGAATGGCACGAGAGCCAGAAGCTGACCCATGATCCGCGCGTCACCTGGCTCGGCAACTTCCTGCGCCGCTCCAGCCTCGATGAGCTTCCCCAGCTGTTCAACGTGCTGATGGGCGAGATGAGCATCGTCGGCCCGCGCCCGATCGTCGAGACCGAGGCCGCGCGCTACGGGCAGCATTTCGCGCTCTATTGCCTCGTGCGCCCCGGCATCACCGGCCTGTGGCAGATCTCGGGCCGCAGCGACGTGCGTTACTTCGAACGCGTGCTGATGGATGTGCGCTATGTCAGCAGCCGGACGATGCTGCGCGATTTGCGGATCATCGTCCTGACCGTGCCCAGCGTGCTCGCCGCGCGCGGATCACGCTGAGGCGCGCTCAGTCAATCAGATGATAGGGCACGATCCGGCGTCTCAACGGATCGACCGCGATCTTCTGGCCGCTGGGCGGATAGGCGCGCTGTTCGCAATCGGGGCGCGGGCAGATGCGGCAGGACACGCCGATCGGGGTAACCGCGCGGCCAGAGGCAAGATCGAGACCGTCGGCATAGATGAAATCGCCCGCATGCTGCACCTCGCAGCCCAGCGCCACGGCATAGCGCCGCGGGGTGCGGTCGAACCGGCCCGAGGCTTTCACCAACCCCTTGGCGATCGAGACATAGCGCAGCCCGTCCGGCGTTTCGGCCAGCTGCACCAGAATGCGGTCGGGAATGGCGGCGGCCTCGTGCACGATCCATAGGGGGCAGGCCCCGCCGAACCGCGCAAACTGGAAGCGCGTGGCGCTGTGGCGCTTGGTGATGTTGCCCGCCATGTCCACGCGGCAGAAGAAGATCGGTAGGCCACGCTCCCCCTCGCGCTGCATGGTCGAGAGGCGGTGGCAGGTCTGTTCGAAACTGGTCTGGTAAGCGAGCGCCAGACGGTCGACATCGTGGCGGAATTCACGCGCCAATCGGCGGAAGTGGCCATAGGGCATCAGCACCGCGCCTGCGGCGTAATTACCGAGACCCACAGTCAAAAGCTCGCGAGCGACGGGGCTGCGCAGCCTCGCGCCGGCCACGGTCCCGCGGATCACCTCTCCCAGCGACACGGCGGCCACGTGATAGGCCAGCTGGAAGCGGACGCTGGCGGCGGGCTGGCTCGAATCGATGCGCAGCACCCGCTCCCCCTCATCGAAGCTGCGCAGGGAATCGGCCGGGCTGAGATCGACTGCGATGCCAAGCGTGCCGGTCAGGTGGCCAAGCAGCGCGTCGGTTGTGGGCACCCCGTCCGCACCCGCCAGCCCCGCCCCCAGCTGCTCGGCGGCGCGGTCGATCGGGTCGACGTAATTGTTGGAGAGGTGGAACCAGTCACGCACCTCCTCCCACGGCAGACGGGTGCTTTCGTCGGTTTCGACCGAGATCGCCTCGTCCACCATCTCGAGCCGCTGGTTGGCGCGGCGCAGCGCCTGATGGAGTTCGACAAAGCGGCGCGCGAAGGCCGGTTGCTGCTGGGCGAGCCGGGCCACGGCGTCGGGTGCCAGCGGCGTATCGAAGATCGGATCGCCCGCCGCCTCGCGCAGCATGATCGAGAGCTGTTCGGCATCCTCGGCGGGGAAATCCTGCCATTCGAGCGGGAAGAGGTTCGCCACCCGTTCGATCAGGCGCGGGGTCAGGGGCCGGTCGTCATGTTCGATCTGGCTGAGGTAGGACGGGCTGATCGACAGCTGCTGCGCCAGATCGGCCTGCATCATGCCGCGCCGTTCGCGAAGGGTGCGCAGCTGTGCGCCTGCAAAGATTCTCGGCCGTGTTCCCATAGGGAATGGATAGTTTGCAAATTGACGGTTTGCAAATTTGCAAATTAACATTGGACGACCTGCCCGAGTTGCGCGAAGCATCACCCCTCACGAATTCTCGCAGGGAGACTGCCCGTGGCCACCAATGTGCTGGAACTTCGCCGGTTTGACAGCAACGGGGCAACCCCGCACCCGCACCGCGATGCGATGATCCGCACCCCCGACGATATCCTGCCGGCCGCGCAGCTGCTGGCGCGCAAGGTCGAAGGGCATGGCCTCAGGATCATGGTGTGGCACGATCTTGCCACGCTGGCGGAGCCCGTGGACATCGATGGCACGCCGATCAACGCAGCCGCGTTCGGCTGGTCGGAAGACGAGCTTGCCCCCTGGCGGGAGGTCGACCGGGCGATGCGTTCTCCCATGCTGCGCGCGGCGCGGGTGGCGGCTGAACCCCTGTGGATGAACCGCGGCGGCATCCACAGCCGCTCCGCCAACCGCCTGCTCGAACAGATCGACCTCGCCGATATCGGCACGACACCGACGCCCGAGGCAGGCATCGTCATCCCGATCCACATGCCGTTGGGGCAGGTCGGCGCGGCGATCCTGACCGCACCCGATGCCGGCACGATCGATCTTGCCGCCGCCTTTGCCGCCAGCGCCGCCCCGCTGGCTCCGGCGATCTGGCAGTTCATCACCAGCTACGCCAGCGTCAGCCGCGACGAACGCTACCTGCCGACCGAAGGCCTGCTGTCCCCGCGCGAGCTCGAGTGCCTGAGCTGGGTCGCGCACGGCAAGACCGATTACGAGATCAGCATCATCCTCGGGTGCAGCCATGCCGGCGTGCGTTATCACGTGACCCGCGCCTGCGCGAAGCTGGGGGCGGTGAACCGCGCACAATCAGTGTTCCGCGCCGCACAGCTCGGCTACCTAGGCGTCTCGCCCGAAATGCGCCCCGAACCACGCAAGCCGCTGGCCGCCGCCCGCATCAACTGACTGCACCTCCCCGCTTGCAACGGCGGGGCCGGATCGGGGCGGTTATTTGCAAATCGGGCAGCGCCAGGTGCCGACCTTCCGATAGGCGCGAGGTTCCATGACCCGTGATGTCCCGGGACACTCGTGCCCCGGCGCCATGCGCTCTCGTAGAATTCCCGATGCAGCGATGATCCCTGCCGCAGTAGCAAATCGTCATGAGCAGCACCGATGATCGCAGGTCAATTCCGGCGGACCTTCTGCCGGACCGCACCCTGAAACAGGGCGATAAGCGGGACTTATGCACGCGCAGCGGCATAACCCTGCATCTGCGATCCGCGACCCTTGAGGATGCCACGC
>VFQO010000710.1_pt1 | contig 32002 bp, 36 predicted proteins | sample 3512331 | NCBI WGS metagenome assembly VFQO01 (sample SAMN10412371, study PRJNA504923) | tailings metagenome | isolation source: Replicate 3 from Balatoc abandoned mine | place: Philippines: Itogon, Benguet | collected 2017-08-28 | reverse complement strand
CCAGACAGGCAACCAAGATACCCACACCTATCGGCTGTTAAGTTTTTAAAGAGCAATGCGCTTGCGCGACTTTAATAAATCCTGCTGGTTGCGGGGGCAGGATTTGAACCTACGACCTTCGGGTTATGAGCCCGACGAGCTACCGGACTGCTCCACCCCGCGTCCGAAGAAGCGAGACTATAGCAAGGATTCCGAAACTGTGTCAACAAAATGCGCTGTCGATTTCTTCGGCTTGCTGTCCGAGCCTGGATACCCGAATAATCCGCACTAGATTGACAGCCCGTTTTAGCCTGAGGTTCCACATGTTTCCAGCCTTCACTCTCGCCCGCCTTCCCCGCATCATCTTCGGTCACGGGGTACGCACTCAACTGCCGGCGCTCGCCTCAATCCACGGCAGGCGAACCCTCCTGGTTATGGGGGCCAGACACTTTCAGTCTAGCCTGTACTGGGCGGAAATACAGGCCAGACTCAAGACGACAGGCATTACTTGGGAAGTACTAGTTGTCGACAGCGAGCCTTCGCCGAACCTCGTCGACGAAGCAGTGCGCGCATATCGCAAGGCGAACTTTGGCAGCGTAATCGGCCTGGGAGGCGGCAGCGCGCTGGATGCGGCCAAGGCCATTGCAGGCCTGCTGAAACCAGGCAACTCGGTCATGGACCATCTGGAGGGCGTGGGGCCGGAACTGCCTTATCAGGGTCCTGCCACTCCCTTCATCGCTGTGCCCACCACCGCCGGAACCGGTTCCGAAGCCACCAAGAACGCGGTGCTGTCAAAACACGGTCCGGAAGGCTTCAAGAAATCCTTCCGCGACGAGAAGCTGGTTGCCGAAGTCGCCCTGGTCGATCCGGATCTCTTGGCCACCTGTCCGCCGCATATCATCGCCGCCAACGGCATGGATGCCTTCACACAACTGCTCGAATCCTACGTTTCCAGCAAGGCCAACCGCTTTACCGATGCGCTCGCCTGGTCGGGCATGAAGGCCGCGCGCAACTCGCTGCTCGACTGGTACGGCAATGGTGCGGAAGCGCGCGAAGCGCAGGCCGGCATGGCCTATGCGGCCCTGCTTTCCGGCATCACCCTGGCGCAGGTGGGGCTCGGCTCGGTGCATGGCCTGGCTTCGCCGCTCGGCGCCTTTTTCCCAATCCCGCACGGCGTGGTGTGCGGCACGTTGGTCGCAGAAGCCACCGCCACGAACATCCGGGCGATGCAGGCACGCGACGAAAATCCCGAAGCCCTCCTCAAATACGCCCAGGCCGGCCGCTTGCTGGCGCAGAACACGCATCTGTCCGATAAGGAGGCGCTCGAACATCTGGTCGAGATTCTTCGCCACTGGACTGAGCGGATGCAGTTGCCAAAACTGTCCGATTTCGGCGTCATGCCGGCGGACATCCCCAGGATCACCCGCAATAGTCGCGGCAGCAGCATGAAAACCAACCCTGTTCTGCTGAGCGACGGGGAAATCACGGAAATCCTGGCAAAACGGATTTAGCCCTAAGGCTTGCCCGATACCGTCCGATATAGGCAGTACAAACGGACTGGAGCAGGCAATGAACGGCGCGGCCTTGATTTTTCTCGCGATTCTTTCGGTGATCATCATCTATGCGATCTTCACCTACAACCGTCTGGTCGGACTCAAACACGGTGTGGCCAAGGCGTGGTCGAATATTGACGTCCTGCTGAAACAGCGCCACGACGAGTTGCCCAAACTGGTCGAAGCCTGCCGCCAGTACATGAAATTTGAGCAGGACACCCTGGAAAAGGTCATGCAGGCACGCAACCGCGTGTCACGGGCACGCGAGGTTCAGGACATCAAGGCACTGGGTGAAGCCGAAGGTATGCTGCGCATGGGGCTCGAACATTTGTTCGCCGTAGCAGAAGCCTATCCAGAGCTCAAGGCCAGCGAGACCTTCGGCCATCTCCAGACACGAATTACCGGCCTGGAGGAAGCCATCGCCGACCGTCGCGAGTTCTACAATGACAGCGTGAATCTGAACAACGTCGCGATCGAACGCTTTCCCGATGTCATCATTGCCCAGTTGACCGGGTTTGGCGCTTACAGGCTGCTGAAATTCACCTCACACGAAACCGCCGACGTCAACATTGCGACGCTGTTCAAGAGGCAATAGCTCATGCTCGCCAGCTGGCGACATGCATACGCCAACACTGCACTGACTGGCGGCAATCTCGCGTTTTTACTCATCGCTTTGAAGTCCCCAACCCCCGCTGGTGTGGGAATTTCTGCAGGCCTTGTCGGCATCACCAGCCTGTACGCTTGGCATGTGAACCTGCGCCGCTTCAGTGCCGTCGCCGACACCCCGACCGCGCGCCTTTCGTCGGCACCGCAAGGCTATGTGGAAATTGTCGGCAAGGGCGTACGCACTGAAGGAAGCCAGTTGATCAGCCCGACTTCCGGTCTGCCGTGCCTCTGGTATCGCTTCATCGTCGAGGAAAAGCGCGGCAACAAATGGCGGCGGGTGGGCGGAGGGGTTTCCACCGATCCTTTCGGCATCGACGACGGGACAGGCGAAGCACTGGTAGAGCCGGACCAAGCCGAGATCATCACATCCAGGAAGCAGGTGACAACCAGGGGCCAACATCGCCATACGGAATGGAATCTGATCGAGGGTGAAACCTTGTATGTGCTGGGCGAACACGCCACGATCGGCGGCGCCAACGCGGTTCTGGATTTACGTCAGGATGTCTCCGCACTGCTGTCCGTCTGGAAACGTGACTGGCCTGCCCTCGTGCAGCGCTTCGACCAGAATGGCGACGGCAACATCAGCATTGAGGAATGGGAGCGGGCACGCGAGGCAGCCCTGGAAAATGTCACCAGGCAGCATCAGAAAACACGTCTCGAACCCGGCATGCATCTGCTCAGGAAGCCGCCTGGGCGGCTTTATCTCATCGCCAACCGCACGCCAAGGCACCTTGCCTCCCGCTATCGTTTCTGGGCATGGACGCATCTTGGCTTGGTCGCTGCGGCTTGCCTCGCGCTTGCGGGCTTGCTGTAGAATTTACATACGCATTGCTGCGTTAGTTTCTATAGTGCATGTAAGGAGGCTAGCAGTATGAGTTCACAAACCATCCCGGAAACCCCGCCCGAATACGATCGTACACGCATTATCGAAAGGCCTGATGGCTTTTACTGGGTGGACAAGGAAACCGACGCCGAGTATGGGCCGTTCGAAACGCTTATTGCTGCGGTCGAGGATATGGAATACAAGGCCGACAGCGATTACGAGCCTGTCGAATCCTTGCAGGAGGCGGAAGACGAACTGGGCATTTCCGACTGGATCGATCCGGACACCGGGCTGCCCGCCGAGGACTCCTTTACCCACCTCAGCGATCAGTAGGTTTCACACAGGCCGGCAGCCGCAGATTCCTAGCGGGCGAGCCCTCTCTCGTACCAGGCTTTGCTGCGGTTTACGAGCCTGACCACCAGCAACATCACCGGCACCTCGATCAGCACGCCGACCACGGTGGCCAGCGCCGCGCCGGACTGGAAGCCAAACAGGGCGATAGCCGCAGCAACCGCCAGTTCGAAAAAGTTGGACGCCCCGATCAGGGCCGAAGGGCAGGCGACGCTATGTCGCTCTCCTACACGTCTGTTAAGCCAGTACGCCAGCGCGGAATTGAAGAACACCTGAATCAGGATGGGCACTGCCAGCAGCGCGATAATCAGCGGCTGCGCAATGATCTGCTCGCCCTGGAAGGCAAACAACAGCACCAAAGTGGCCAGTAGCGCCAGAATGGACAAGTGCCCAAGGGTAGAGAGCGTGGAATCGAGGGCGACCTGCCCGCGTTTCAGCAATGCCCTGCGCCAGACCTGCGCCAGCACAACCGGCATTACGATATACAGCACCACCGAAACGAACAGCGTATCCCACGGCACCACGATGGCAGACAGCCCGAGCAGCAGGCCAACGACCGGTGCAAAGGCGAAGATCATGATGGTATCGTTCAGCGCCACCTGTGACAGGGTGAAATACGGATCACCGCCGGTGAGTCGGCTCCACACGAACACCATCGCCGTGCAGGGTGCGGCCGCCAGCAGGATCAGCCCGGCGATGTAACTGTCGAGCTGCTCTGCCGGCAACCAGGGAGCGAACAAATGGCGAATGAAAAGCCAGGCCAGCAGCGCCATGGAAAACGGCTTTACCGCCCAGTTCACGAACAGAGTGACACCGATCCCCTTCCAATGCGACTTCACCTGACTTAACGCACCGAAGTCGATCTTCATCAGCATGGGGATGATCATCACCCAGATCAGCAAGCCGACCGGAAGGTTCACTTTCGCCACTTCCATGTGCCCCAGCGCCTGAAACGGCGCCGGCAGCAACTGGCCGAGCATGATCCCCACGACTATGCACAGGGCCACCCACAAGCTGAGCCAGCGTTCGAACACGCTCATGGGTGCGCCGGCAGCCGCTTTCGCCGTCACTTCACATTGTGCACTCATGGCATCTTTCCGATTTCCTGCATGGATTGCTGCAGTTTTATTCGATCGAGCTTGTCGAAAGGCAGGCTGACGAACACGGAGATGCGCCGCTGCAACTGATTCATGGCGTCATGAAAGGCATGACGCTTGTCGGCATCGTTCCCTTCCACAACCGCCGGATCGGGAATACCCCAGTGGGCAGTCATCGGCTGCCCAGGCCACACCGGGCAGACTTCGCCCGCCGCTCTGTCGCATACCGTGATGACGAAGTCGAACCGGGGCGCTTCGGGCCGAGAGAACTCGTCCCATGGCTTGCTGCGCAGCCCTTCTGTAGGGAAGTTGTGCTTCTCGAGCAGTTCCATGGCATACGGATTCACTGCCCCCGCCGGATGGCTGCCCGCGCTATAGGCTCGGAAGCTCCCATTTCCGGCATTGTTCAACAGCGCCTCGGCAAGAATAGAGCGCGCCGAATTGCCGGTGCACAAGAAAAGCACGTTGTATCGTGTATCGTCCATGTGTTCCCCTGTCGCTGCAAGTCCGTCTTCCCGGCTCAGATTCCAAGGTTTTCGCGCACAGCCGCAACCAGGCGGCTGCGGATGTCATCGCGCACGGCGATGAAGCTCTCCAGAGGTTCGCCGTGCGGATCATGGAATGGCAAATGGATGCTGGGAACCGGCTTGGGGAAGATGGGGCAGCTCTCCTTGGCGTTGTCGCATACCGTCACCACCAGGTCGATGTCCTCGTGCATCACGGCATCGACATCCTTGGGGTAAAGACCCTCGGTTGCCAGGCCAGCGAGCTTCAGCGCCTCGATGGCACCAGCCGCCACCTTGGGCTGCGGCCTGGTGCCGGCGGAAAGCGCACGCACCTGGCCGGCGAGATCGTGATTGAGCAGCACTTCGGCCATCTGCGAGCGACAGGAATTTCCGGTGCACAGGATCAGGACAGTTTTTTTGGGCATGATTGCTTTATTTGCTGTTCGAGAAATTTTGCTTGAGTTGCGCCAGCGAAACCTGCGCCCGCACGGGTGCGCAGCAGGCACTGCCTTCGGCGGGTTTTTCCGCGCCGAATACCGGCACGCGGCCGAGTGTGTGGAAGCTCTCCCAGGCGATGCCCGCCGGATCCATGGTCCAGTACTTGTCTGATTCCGCATAGCAGCAGGCTGTGCCCTTCTGCTCCAGCACCGGGCCGGCTGCTGCCTCTACCCGCTGGTGCAACACCTCCAGCTCCTCCTCGCTGTCTGCCTGAAAGCCGAGGTGGTCGAGCCCGGCCTTGCCGGCACGCGTGGAAATGGCGAAGTTGATGCGCGGCTCTTCCAGCATCCACTTCGCATAATCGGCTTCCACCACCGCAGGCTCCGCATCGAACAGCCCGGAATAAAAAGTCACCGCGGAAGGAATGTCGGTGACGCCTACATGTACATGAAATCTTTTCATCGCTTCGCTCCTGGTTTGCATTCGCTGGCCGGCATGCAGCTTTCGCCCTGACAGCAGTTCTCCGTCAGGTAGGCCAGCAGTTCGTTCATGGCCGTGTAATTGGCCTGGTAGTAGATGAATCTGCCCTCATGGCGGCTGGTCACCAAGCCGGCGTGGGCCAGTTCCTTGAGGTGAAATGACAGCGTCGGCGCCGCCACCTGCACGGCATTATTGATCTCGCCCACCGACAGGCCCGCCGCTCCGGCCTGAACCAGCTGGCGAAAAATGCCCAGGCGGGTTTCGTGCGCCAGGGAGGACAGGGACTTGACTGCTTCTAATATTTCCATAGTTTTATAATTATGGAAATATTCTGCGCGCTGTCAAGCGCTTTGTTGCGGCGACCGGCTCAGAGCCAGACCATCAAGCCGGTTTCGAAGGGGTGGTCAAGCAACTCGTTCCAGGGATAGACACGGATGCGGTAATCGAGCTTGCCGCACATTTCCGGGGTGATTTCGAGTTCATAAAGCGTGCTGCCATCCGGCAAGGTTTCCCGGCCCCCCATGACGACCGAGGTACGGTTGCCGGCAGCGCTGCCCGGGCGATGCAGCAGCACCTCGACACGCACGTCCTCGGGTGCCAGACCGCCAAGATTGGCCGCGACCCGCAGATTGAAACCCTCGCCAAACGTGATGGCCTTCCTGGCAGTATCCAGCCGGCGCAAGGAAACACCGGGCCAGTGCGCGCGCACCCGCGACTTCCATGCCGCCAGGGTCTTGGCCGGGGCATACTGCTTGTCGCGCAACTTGCGCCCGTGTTCGCTTGCCGGCAGGTAGAACTTCTGCACGTACTCACCGACCATGCGCGCGGAGTTGAAGCGGGGCAGTAGCGTGGCAATGGAATGCTTGGCCATTTTCACCCAGCCTTCTGAATACCCCATGCCGTTGCGCTTGTAATAGAGCGGAATGATCTGGTCCTGCAAAAGCTCATACAGGGTGAGGCTGTCCTCCGCGTTGCGGCGCGCATCGTCGAAATGCACTGGGGCCGGCTTGATGGCCCAGCCGTTCTGGCCATTCCAGCCCTCGCCCCACCAGCCGTCCAGTACGGAAAGGTTGAGCGTACCGTTCATTGCCGCCTTCATGCCGGAAGTGCCGGAGGCCTCGAGCGGATAGATGGGATTGTTGAGCCAGACGTCCACACCTGCGACGAGCCTGCGCGCCAGGCCCATGTCGTACCCTTCTATCAGCAGCAGCTTGCCTTCCAGTTCCGGCATGCGCGAAAGCTCGTTGATGCGGCGGATGAGTTCCTGTCCGGGCTGGTCGGCAGGATGCGCCTTGCCCGCGAACAGGAACAGAACGGGCCTATCCTCATCCGCAACGATGTGCTTCAGCCAGTCGAGGTTTTCCGCCAGCAAGGCGGCACGCTTGTAGGTGGCGAAACGGCGCGCGAAGCCGATGGTCAGCGTCTTGGGATCCAGCGGATTGGCCAGCTTCAGCAGCCGCTCCAGATGCGCCTGCGACCCATGGTTGCGCGTGTGCTGGATGGCATAACGCTGCTGCAGCATGAAAAACAGTTGCGCTTTCAGCGTCTGCCGCACGCTCCAGAACAGATGATCGGGAATGCGGTCTATGTGCTCTTCCCAGAAGGCCGCATTGTTCAGCTTGTGGCGCCAGTCATAGCCCAGGCGGTTGTCGAACAGTTCGATCCATTCCTGCGCCAGGAAGGTATTCACGTGCACCCCGTTGGTGATGTAGTCCATGGGGTTTTCTTCGGGATCGATCTGGGGCCAGTGCTCGCCGCAAATCTCCGCCGAGACGCCGCCGTGGATGCGGGAAACGCCGTTGTGATGACGCGAGCCATGCAGCGCCAGGGCGGTCATGTTGAAATCCAGCCCGTCCTGGGTATGGCCGAGTTCATGCAGCCGGGCGAGCGGGATGTCGAGCTGCTTGCAGTACTCCTGGAAATAGCGCTCCATCATCTCGCCGGGAAAATGGTCGTGGCCCGCCGGCACCGGCGTGTGCGTGGTGAACACGGTATCCACGGCAACGGCCTCGAGCGCGCTGTTGAAATCCAGTTGCTTGCTCTTCATCAGCTGGCGGACACGCTCCAGCACCAGAAATGCCGCGTGGCCCTCGTTGATGTGCCATACGGTGGGCTTGACACCCATGGCCGCCAGGGCGCGCGCGCCGCCGATGCCGAGAATGATTTCCTGGCGTATGCGCATTTCCCGGTCGCCGCCATAAAGCTGGTGAGTGATGTCGCGATCCTCCGCGGCATTTTCCTCGAGGTCGGTGTCAAGCAGCGCAAGCCAGACATGGCCGGCACGCACGACCCACACCTTGACCGTGACATTGCGGCCGGGGAATTCCACCTGCACTTTCAGTTCGTGACCATCGTCGGTATAGGCAGGGGTGACCGGCAGGTCGTCGAAATCGGAATCGTGGTAGCGCGCGACCTGATGGCCGTCGCCGTCTATGGTCTGCGAAAAATAGCCCTGCCGGTACAACAGCCCCACCCCCACGAAAGGCAGGCGCATGTCCGAAGCGGCCTTGCAATGATCGCCGGCGAGAATGCCCAGGCCGCCGGAATAGATCGGAAAGCTTTCATGGAAACCGAACTCGGCGCAGAAATAGGCCACCATGTCGCTGTGCTTCAACTGGGCCGGCTGGTCTCGCTTGAGCGGCTCGTTGTGGTAGGTGTCGTAGGCCGACAATACCCGGTTGTAGTTGGCCAGGAATACGTGATCCTCCGCAGCCTCCACCAGGCGCTGCTCGTCCACGCGCTTGAGGAAGGCCTTGGGGTTGTGCCCCGTCGCCTCCCACAGGCCCGGGTGCAGACGAGCGAACAGCATGCGCGTCGGCTTGTCCCAGGTATACCAGAGGTTGTTCGCCAGTTCCTCGAGGCGGATCAGCCTGCGGGGGATCTTGGGATTGACCTCGATCGTATAGGAAGTGCCCTTGGTCATGCCGTTTTCTCCGTTCACAACTTGTTGACTACTATGGGTAAAGCAAAAATCATGCAGGCTGCTTGTCCTGGATGAAATGCTCGCGGTAATACTTCATTTCGTCGATGGATTCATAGATATCTGCCAGCGCCTCGTGCTTGCTGGCCTTCTTGAAGCCCTCCGCCAGCCCCGGGCGCCAGCGCTTGGCCAGCTCCTTCAGCGTGCTCACGTCGAGGTTGCGATAATGGAAATACGCCTCAAGTTTGGGCATATGCCGCGCCAGAAAGCGGCGGTCCTGGCAGATCGAGTTGCCGCACATCGGCGAGGTGCGCTCGGGCACGTACTGCCTGATGAAGTCGATCATCTGCGCCTCGACGTCGATCTCGCTCAGGGTCGAGGCCTTGACCCGGTCGATCAGGCCGGACTTGCCGTGCGTGCCCTTGTTCCAGCTGTCCATGGCATCCAGCACCTCGTCAGGCTGGTGCACTACCAGCACCGGGCCTTCGGCAACGGTGTTGAGGTCGGCGTCGGTCACGACGATCGCCACCTCCAGCACGCGGTCTGTTTCCGGCAACAGTCCGGACATTTCCATATCGATCCAAAGCAGGTTCAAGGGGTTTTGCGCCATCTCGGTTCCCAAAGCTTGAAAAGCCACATTGTCGCAGTGGTGGAGAAATTAGGAAACTCTAGCCATAATTGATGTCTGAATTCTGTCCACATTGTGGAGACGGACCATGAAATCCTCTATCGTCCTGGTGCTGATGCTGGCTGTCGCACCACCGCTGTACGCCGCCCCCTTCGACAAGGGTGACCCCAAGGCCGGGAAAACGCTCCATGACCAATCCTGCCTGACTTGCCATGACAACAGCATGTATACCCGCCAGACCCGCAAGCTGAAAACAGCGGGCCAGCTGGCTGCGCGCATTTCCGGCTGCAATGCCAATACCGGCGCCGGCTGGTTCCCGGATGACGAGCAGCACGTCGGCGCCTATCTCAACCAGAGTTTTTATCATTTCAAATAGAGCAATCCATGTCGGATATCGCACAAGACCTGACCCGCAAGAAATGCGCGCCCTGCGAGGGTGGCGTCGACCCGCTGACCGATGCGCAGATCACGCCGCTGCTCAAGGGCCTGCCGGGCTGGAGCCGCGATGGCATCAAGATCTTCAGGGAATACAAGTTCAAGGACCACTACCAGGCACAGGCCTTCACCAACGCCGTGATGTGGGTGTCGCATCGGGAGGATCACCATCCTTACCTGATCGTCGGCTACAACACCGTGCGTGTGGAATACTGGACTCATGCCATCAACGGCCTGTCCGAAAACGACTTCATCTGTGCGGCCAAGGTCGACGCGCTGTTCGAAATCTGAAAACGGGCGCATCAGGCTGATGAAGGTCGTTTCTTGATTTCTGGCCAGGTCGTGGCGGCACATGGCCGCCATTTCCTTGTACAGACCCTGCAGGGTGAGGCACTGGACTGCATCACCCGCGGCCGGAAACAAGATGTCGTCTGCGGCGACCGGGTGGAACTGAGCCTCACGGCGCAGGGCCAGGGTATCATCGAAAAGGTGCTGCCACGCAGCAGCCTGTTCAAGCGCGCCGACGCTTTCCGCACCAAGCCCATCGCCGCCAATGTCAGCCAGGTCGCCATCATCGTGGCGCCCCGCCCCAGCTGGTCGGAAGAGTTGCTGCAGCGCTGCCTGCTGGCGGCAGAAAGCCAGCACTTGCCGGTGCTGATCATCGCCAACAAGGCCGACCTGCCCGAGCACCGAAGCATGCTGGAAACGCTGTCGCTGTATGAAAAGCTCGGCTACCCCGTGATCCCGCTCAGCGCAAAACAGGATATCGGCACGCTGCGCGTGCGCCTGCAGGGTCACCTGACCCTGCTTGCCGGCCAGTCAGGCATGGGCAAGTCGACCCTGATCAATGCTCTTTTCCCGCACGCCGATGCAAGGGTCGAGGCTTTTTCGGAGGCGCTCGACAGCGGCCGCCACACCACCACCCACAGCCGGCTTTATCGACTCGACGAAACCAGCGCCGTCATCGACTCGCCAGGTTTCCAGGAATTCGCCCTGGCACACTTGTCGCGCGGGGACATTGAAGCCGCCATGCCCGATTTCAAGCCCTATCTCGGCCACTGCCGCTTTCGCGATTGTCGTCACGACGCCGAGCCCGGCTGTGCCTTGCGTCAGGCTGTCGAGGCGGGGCACGTGACCCGCAAGCGCCTCGCTTTCTTTCTTCTCCTGATGGCGGAAAACCGCCGCAACTAGCCGAATCAAGCCACCAAGCGCACGTCGCACACCAAGCCCCTTGACGTGGCCAGCCCGTCAAGGCAGAACACAGCAACTCGCCGGCCGAATGCGTTTACCCGGCCATGACTCGACACTCTGGTGCAGCCTACAGCCGGTGAAGGCTTCTGATTCGGTAAAGCTTGCGAGGACGTCAGACAGTGGCAACGTCGCCGCCGATCTTGCTCATAGGCAAGCGGAGAGCCAGTCACCGATCAACCCACGCATTCGCGAAGCGCGCTTTGCCGCGGACGAGCCGGGCTAGCCTTCCTGCTCGGGCCAGTTCTTGATGTAGCGCTTGAGCAGGCTGTTTTCGAAATTGGCCTCGCGCAGGCAGGCCTTCGCCACGTCGTAGAAGGAAATCACGCCGACCAGCTTGTTGCCCTCGAGCACAGGCAGGTGGCTGATGCGCGCCTTGGTCATGGCATCGCGCGCGTAATCGATGCTGTCATCCGGGGTGGCAACCACCGGTTCGGTAACCATGATGTCGGCCACCTTGGTGTCCTTGAGCGTGCAGCCCTGGCGGCGCATGGCCTTCATGATGTCGCGCTCGGTCAGGAAGCCGGCCATGTCGCCCCTGGAGTTTTTCACCACCAGCGAACCCACGTCGTTCGCCACCATGCGCTCGACCGCCAGCGCCACGTCATCGCCGGGGCTGATGCCGAAAATTTCGTCCCCGCCCTTGAAGGTCAGGATTTCCCGGATAAACATGCAACGTCTCCTTTGATTATCGGGTCAGCTTACCAAAGCGGCAGGCTGACCGGAAGTCAGGAACGTACCAGGCCGGCTTCGACCTCGTCTCTCCTGGCCTTGCCGGCAAGCGTCTCGATCAGTGCCAGCGCGAAATCCATGGCGGTGCCCGGTCCGCGCGAAGTCAGCACCTTGCCGTCCGTGACCACGGCATCCTTCGAATAAGCCATGCCCGGCACATCGAGCTTGTCGAGAAAACCCGGGTAGCTGGTGGCGCGCTTGTCCCGCAACAAGCCGGCTTCCGCCAGCACTGCGGGCGCAGCGCAGATGGCCGCGGTGTACTTGCCCTGCTCCGCCATTTTCTTGAGCAGGCTGATGATGCGCGGGTCATCCTTGAGATGCTGGGCGCCCGGCATGCCCCCGGGCAGCACGATCATGTCGAATTCATCCCGCAGCACGGAATCGAGGGTGTCATCGGGTACCAGCTGCGTGCCTCGGCTGGCCTTGACGATGCCGGGCTGCAGCCCTGCAGTGACGACTTCGATGCCGGCCCGGCGCAGCAGGTCGATGATGGTCACCGCCTCCAGTTCTTCACAGCCGGCCGCAAGCGGAACGAGTACCCTGGGCATGGTTCACTCCCTGAAGTTGTTGAACTGGAGGGGAAAATCGGTGATGGATTTCTTGACCAGTGCGATGGCCTCCTGCAGGGTATCGCGCTTGGCACCCGACACGCGCACGGTCTCGCCCTGGATGCTGGCCTGAACCTTGAGCTTGCTGTCCTTGATGAGCTTGACGATCTTCTTGGCCAGCTCGGTCTCGACTCCGGTCTTGATGGTCACGCTGCGCTTGACCTTGTTGCCGGAGATCTTCTCGACCGCGCCGGTGTCCAGGCATTTCACGTCCACGCCGCGCTTGGCCAGCTTTTGCGAAAGAATGTCCTGCACCTGATCGAGCTGGAATTCGGTATCGGAAAATATCGTCAATGCATACTCCGACTGCTCCACGCGCGCTTCCGAGCCCTTGAAATCGAAGCGGTTGCCGACCTCGCGATTGGTCTGCTCCACGGCGTTGCGCACTTCCTGCTTGTCCACTTCCGAAACGATGTCGAATGACGGCATGTCACGCTCCCAGCAACTGAATGGTTTTAACCTCGACCGGCAGGCCGGTGCGGTCGTCGAATTCGGCAGCAGCCTCGATCGCACGACGCGCGATTTCCTCGGCCGAAAGCTGTGAGTTATACAGCGCGTGCATCGCGCCCATGGCCAGGTCGCTGCCGCTGCCGTAGGCATAAAACCTGGCGAACTCCTGCACCGAGCGATGCTCGGCCACGCCGAAGATGCCGTGCGGGTTGGCGATCAGCACGTCCATCTGGCTGGACTCGATGTCGTCGTCCTTGTCTTCGCCGGGCAGCAGAAAATACTGCTCCTTCAACGCAGCATGCAGCGACTGCCAGGTGCGGAAAATCCCGGCAACGGAATGGAATTCCGCCTGCACGTCCGGATCGGCGAAGTATTCCTTGAGGATGAGAATGAAAGTGGTATAGCCGGTCACCGCGAGCCAGCTGTCGCCGACCTGGATGAGCTTGCCGTGGTTGACCACGTAGCTCGATGATTCCTTGGTGGTGCCCCACTTGGTCAGCGTGTCCGCCGCGATGGCAGCCACGCCGTTCTTCTTGACTACTGCAAGTGTCGTCATGACGCCTCCTGCAGAAAATGTTCATAACATACATGACCGTAGCAAGCGACTGGAGGGCAAGGCGCCCGCCGCGCAGTAATTTATGCCGTCATGTCAGCCAAAGTGGCATACGTAGTGGTACGGCTCGCCAGCAACTTCGATGTCGAAGGAGGAATTGCCGGGCACATTGAAAGACTCGCCTTCCTTGCAGGTCTTCCAGTCTTCGCCCTGCAAACGATAGCGGCAGGAACCGGCCACGGTTTGCATGATCTCCGGCGCGCCGGTGTTGAAGGTCAGCGTCGCCGGCAGGATCACGCCGACCGACTTCTTGCTGCCATCGGCGAACTGGATGGTATGCGACACGCACTTGCCGTCGAAATAGACATTGGCCTTCTTGACCACGCTGACATTGTCGAACTGGGGCATGCTTACTTATTCCTCTTGGCGTCGAGTTTGGCGGCGATGCGCATGCGCAAGGCGTTGAGCTTGATGAAGCCGCCTGCATCCTTCTGATCGTAGGCGCCGGCATCGTCCTCGAAGGTGGCGATAGTCGAGTCGAACAGCGAGTCGCTCTTGGAATCGCGGCCGACCACGATGACGTTGCCCTTGTAGAGCTTCAGCCGCACCGTGCCGTTGACGTTCTGCTGAGTGTGGTCGATCAGCACCTGCAGTGCCTTGCGTTCCGGCGCCCACCAGTAGCCGTTATAGATCAGGCTGGCGTAGCGCGGCATGAGATCGTCTTTCAGGTGCGCAACTTCGCGGTCAAGGGTGACGGACTCGATGGCGCGGTGCGCCTTCAGCAGGATGGTGCCGCCAGGAGTTTCGTAGCAGCCGCGCGACTTCATGCCGACGTAGCGGTTCTCCACCAGGTCGAGGCGGCCGATGCCGTGCTTGCCGCCGAGTTCGTTGAGCTTGGCCAGTACTTCGTGGGCTTTCATGAACTGGCCGTTGATGGCGACGACATCACCCTGTTTGTAATCGAGGGTAAGGTACTCGGCCTGGTCAGGCGCCTTCTCGGGCGACACGGTCCAGCGCCACATGTCTTCCTCGGCCTCGGCATTGGGGTCTTCGAGGTGACGGCCTTCGTAGGAGATGTGCAGCAGGTTGGCGTCCATCGAGTATGGCGAGCCGCCCTGGCGGTGCTTCATGTCAATGGGAATGCCGTGGGTCTCGGCGTAGGCGAGCAGCTTCTCGCGGCTCAAAAGATCCCACTCGCGCCACGGCGCGATCACCTTGACGTCGGGCTTCAGCGCGTAGGCGCCGAGTTCGAAACGCACCTGGTCGTTGCCCTTGCCGGTGGCGCCGTGGCAGATGGCGTCGGCGCCGGTCTCGTTGACGATCTCGATCAGTCTTTTTGCAATCAGCGGGCGCGCAATCGAGGTGCCGAGCAGGTATTCGCCCTCGTACACGGTGTTGGCGCGGAACATCGGGAACACGAAGTCGCGCACGAACTCCTCGCGCAGGTCGTCGATGTAGATCTGCTCCGGCTTGATGCCGAATTTCAGCGCCTTCTCGCGCGCCGGTTCGAGTTCCTCGCCTTGGCCGAGATCGGCGGTGAAGGTCACCACTTCGCATTGGTAGGTGTCCTGCAGCCATTTGAGGATGACCGAGGTGTCCAGGCCGCCCGAATAGGCGAGTACGACTTTCTTGATGTTGCTCATGTTCTGCTCGAAATGAAAATTAATGTGTTGCAGCGGAACCCTTGGCGCTGTGGACGATGCCGGGGAAGTTGCCGATCCGCAGCACGCTCATGTCGACACGGTCGGCGGCGTTCTCGATCTCGATGCCGACGATGCGGCCGTCCGCGGCGATATTGATATTGACGCCCGAATGCGCCTCCCACGAATGGTCGGCCGTTTCCGGCAGCAGCTCGATGTAGAGAGTGTCCTGGTCTTTGAAATAAGCGACATTCATATGTATGGTTTCCTAGTTGTCCAGCTTGCCCAGCAGCAGGAATTCCATCAGGGCTTTCTGGGTATGCAATCTGTTCTCGGCCTCGTCCCATACCACGCTCTGCGGGCCGTCGATCACGTCGGCGTCGACTTCCTCGCCGCGGTGTGCAGGCAGGCAGTGCATGAACACGGCGTCTGGCTTGGCCACTTTCATCATCTCGGCGTCCACGCGCCAGTCGGCGAAGGCCTGCTTGCGCACTTCGTTTTCCGCCTCGAAGCCCATGCTGGTCCACACGTCGGTGGTCACCAGGTCGGCGTCGATGCAGGCTTCCATGGGATCGGCGAAGCTCTCGTAATGGCTGGTGTCGTAGAGCCCCGCGCGTTCCGGCTCGACTTCGTAGCCGGGCGGGGTGGACACGTGCACGTTGAAGTCCAGCACCACTGCAGCCTGCAGCCAGGTGTTGCACATGTTGTTGGAATCGCCCACCCAGGCCACGGTCTTGCCGCGGATGTCGCCGCGATGCTCGATAAAGGTGAAAATGTCCGCCAGTATCTGGCAGGGATGGTATTCGTTGGTCAGGCCGTTGATCACCGGCACGCGCGAATGCCTGGCGAAGCGCTCGATGATCTCCTGCTCGAAGGTGCGGATCATGACGATGTCGACCATGCGCGAGATCACCTCGGCCGCGTCTTCCACCGGCTCGCCGCGACCCAGCTGGGTGTCGCGCGTGTTGAGGTAGATCGCCGCTCCGCCCAGCTGGTGCATGCCGGCCTCGAACGAGAGGCGCGTGCGGGTCGAGCTCTTCTCGAAAATCATCGCCAGGGTGCGATCTTCGAGCGGATGGTATTTCTCGTAGCGCTTGAAGCGATCCTTGATGACACGCGTGCGTTCGAACAGGTATTCCAGCTCCTCGCGCGTGAGATCCTTGAATTGCAGGAAGTGCTTGACCATGATTTTTCCCGGATTTATCCCGCCAGCAGCGCCTTGATTTCTTCGACCAGAGGCGGCAGCAGTTCATCCGCATTGGCCTCGCTGAATATCAGCGGCGGCACCAGCCGTACCACCTTGTCGGAAGTCACATTCACCAGGAAGCCGCGATCGCGCATCCTGCCGACGATGTCGCCGCAGGGGCGATCCAGCTCGATGCCGATCATCAGGCCCTCACCGCGGATCTCCGTCACGCCGGCGACGTCAGCCAGCATGGACTTCAACTGGGCGCGGATGTAGGCGCCAGTCTTCTTGGCGTTCTCGCGCAGATTCTGTTTTTCCACCGCTTCCAGGGTGGCAAGCGCCGCCGCACAGGCAAGCGGGTTGCCGCCGAAGGTGGAGCCGTGGTTGCCGGGCTTGAACACCTCGGCCGCTTCGCCGCGCGCAAGGCAGGCACCGATCGGAACCCCGCCGCCCAGCCCCTTGGCCAGCGCCATCACGTCCGGCATCACGCCGCTGTGCTGGAAGGCGAACCATGTGCCGGTGCGGGCGATGCCGGTCTGCACCTCGTCCAGCATCATCAGCAAGCCGAACTCGTCGCAAATCCTGCGCAGCTCGACCATGTAATCGCTGGCCGCCACGTTGATGCCGCCCTCGCCCTGCAAGGGCTCGACCAGCACCGCCACCACGTCCTGGTTGGTGGAAGCCACCTGGCGGATGGCGGCGATGTCATTGAACGGCACGCGGGCGAAACCCGACAGCAAAGGCTCGAAACCGGCCTGGATCTTGCGGCTGCCGGTGGCGGACAAGGTCGCCATGGTGCGGCCGTGGAAGGACTTCTCCGTGACGATGATGGTCGGGTTGGCGATGCCCTTGTTATGCCCGAAGAGGCGCGCGAGCTTGATCGCCGCCTCGTTCGCCTCGCAGCCCGAATTGCAGAAAAACGCCGTGTCCATGCCGGCCAGCCCGCACAGGCGGTCGGCCAGTTCCTCCTGGCGTTTCACGCGATACAGGTTGGAAGTATGGATCAGCGCCGCCGCCTGATCGGCGATGGCCTTGACCAGGCCGGGGTGCCCGTGGCCCAGGGTATTCACGGCAACGCCGGCCACCGCATCCAGATAGCGCTTGCCGTCTTCGTCCCACAGGTAAACGCCTTCGCCGCGTACGAACGCGAGCGGCTGGCGGGCATAGGTATTCATCAAATGTGACATGGCAATTACCCAAACTGAAAAGCAACACGGCGGCCAAAGCCGCCGTGCGTAGTTATTTTGGCCTTATTCTAGCCGAAAATCACCCCGCCATGCTGCCAGCCGTAGGACATGAAGAACAGCATGGGAATGGACAGCATGGTATTGGTGCGCGAGGCCAGGAAGCCCACCCGGCGCGCCACCGCCTTCTCCTCGTCGGAAGCCGGCTTCATGCCCAGAATTTTCTGCTGGTTGGGCCAGATCAGCACCCACACGTTGAACAGCATGATGGTACCGAGCCAGGCGCCGATGCCGATGCCTGCCCAGCCAGCCTGCAGGGTGAATGCGGCGGTAAAGTTTTCCCCCAGCAGAGCCGCACCGGCCAGCCAGGTCACCACGGCCGCCCAGCGAAACCAGAACAGCGCGCGCGGCGCCACGTGCTTGCTGATGCCGGCGGCAGTACCGTCCTCGGCCGCGGCCTTGAGGGCGGCGACCTGAACGAAATTGAAGTAGTAAAGCAGGCCGATCCACATGATGCCTGCCATGATGTGTATCCAACGGGCCAGTGCGAGTTCCATGCTTGTCCCCTTACATCAGAAAATTCTTCACGACGACATACAGCACGACCGTCAGCACCAGACCGGAAATGAACGTGCCCCAGAGCGAATCGAGCGGATTTTTCATTACTGATGTTCCTCCAGTTTCCTGTTTCTAATCATTGCTCTACAAAAAAAGCGGCACGCCCCGGTTCGGGTCTTCGATCCCCAAACACAGGGCGTGCCGCGTCAGCCTGCGGCGCTCGCGGGTCAGGCGTAATTGGCTTCGGCAAACTGCCAGTTGACCAGATGCTCGAGGAAGGTCTCGACGAACTTCGGGCGCAGGTTGCGGTAGTCGATGTAGTAGGCATGCTCCCAGACGTCAACGGTCAGGAGGGGCTTGTCGCCGGTGGTCAGCGGAGTGCCGGCCGGGCCCATGTTGACGATGTCGACCGAACCGTCGGCCTTCTTCACCAGCCAGGTCCAGCCCGAGCCGAAATTGCCCACGGCGCTGGTCTGGAAGGCTTTTTTGAACTCGTCGAAGCTGCCCCATTTCTTGTTGATGGCCTCGGCCAGCGCGCCGCCGGGTGCGCCGCCGCCGTTCGGCTTCATGCAGTTCCAGAAAAAGGTGTGGTTCCAGACCTGCGCGGCGTTGTTGTAAACGCCGCCGGCAGGCGCGCTCTTGACGATGTCTTCCAGCGACTTGCTCTCGAAGTCGGTGCCCTTGATCAGGTTGTTCAGGTTGGTGACATAGGCCTGATGGTGCTTGCTGTAGTGGTAATCGAAGGTCTCGGCGCTCATGTGCGGTGCGAGCGCATCCTTGGCATAGGGCAAAGCGGGCAGTTGGTGTTCCATGTTTCTCTCCTGGAGTTGATTGTCGTGTGGATTCAGGAAACCTCCGCGTGGGGGTCACAGCGGATTCTTCAGGTTTCCTAAGGCTTGAAACCGCGGAAGACTGAATTCTAGCCGCCGTCTCAGTCCCGGGCAATAGTTGACTGAATCTGTCGAGTATTTTTATTTTCGAGCAGTCGGCACTTGGCTGTGGCGGCATGCCCAAAAGCCAGTGGCGCGGCATCCGCCACAATCACCCGGCGTGCTAAAATCCTCGAATTGAATTCATTTTGCATCGATCATGTCGGCTCTTTCTTCCAAGCAGCTCATTATTCGCGGGGTCACCCGCGCCGGACAGACCTTCCGGCCAAGCGACTGGGCGGAAAGACTCGCAGGCGTGTTGTCCGTCTTCAGCATCGATTCGCGCATCAACTACTCGCCCTATTTGCACCCAACGAGTTGCGAAAAACTCAAGTGCCTGGTTGTCGATACCCAGCTCGAGGAAATCGATAACCGCGCCTGGGGCTTCATCATGGGCTTTGCGCGTGACAACGATCTCGTGGTCGAACCCTTCACACGCTGATTCCGCGACGCATCACGGGGAAAGCACCACAAAAAAACGCCGCTTCAAGCGGCGTTTTTTATCGCACTGGAGACCTAACGGTCAGGCCATGGCCTTGATGGCCTGGGCCAGGCGGCTCTTGTGGCGCGCGGCCTTGTTCTTGTGAATGATCTTCTTGTCGGCAATGCTGTCGATCACGCTCATGGAAGCCTGGAACACGCCGGCAGCGGCTGACTTGTCGCCAGCGGCGATCGCGGCGCGGACTTTCTTGATGGCGGTACGCAGTTCGGAACGCTGGGCCATGTTGTGTGCACGCGCTGCGAGAGCCTGGCGGGCACGCTTGCGGGCTTGAACGGTGTTTGCCATTTAATATGGACTCCTGAAAACAGGCTTTCCACAAGGGAAAGCCCAGATAAATCGGATAGCAGAATGCAATAAAGCGTGAGATTATAAGGGAAAAACAGAATTCGCGGCAAGCCCGACATAAAACCGAAAAAACTCCGCCCGCACACTGCATGAATCTGCTCAAAGCGCTTGCGACCATCAGCAGCTTTACCCTGCTTTCCCGCATCACCGGCTTCGTCCGCGACCTGCTGATCGCCCGCGCCTTCGGCGCCGGCATGATGACCGACGCCTTTTTCGTCGCCTTCAAGCTGCCCAACCTGCTCAGGCGACTGTTTGCCGAGGGCGCCTTTTCCCAGGCTTTCGTGCCCATCCTGGCCGAATACAAGAACAGGCACGGCGACGAAGCCGCCCACCTGCTGGTCAGCAAGACTGCCACGCTGCTGAGCCTTGCGCTCGCCCTTGTTGCCGCCCTGGGTGTGCTGGCCGCACCGCTGCTGGTCTACGTCAGCGCCCCGGGCTTTGCCAGCGAGCCAGCCAAATTCGAGCTCACCGTGCTGCTCACCCGCATCACCTTTCCCTACATTGCCTTCATGTCGCTGGTGGCCCTGGCCGCGGGCGTACTCAATACCTGGAGCCGGTTTTCCATTCCTGCCTTTACCCCGGTACTGCTCAACGTATCGCTGATCCTGGCCGCCACCGTGGCCGCGCCCTGGTTCGACCCGCCGGTGATGGCGCTGGCCTGGGGCGTGCTGCTGGGCGGCGTGCTGCAGCTTTCCCTGCAGTTCGGCGCGCTGCATCGGCTGGGCATGCTGCCCAAATTCGCCCTGGACCTTTCCGATCCCGGCGTGCGCCGCATTCTGATTCTGATGGGACCGGCCACCATTGGGGTTTCGGTTGCGCAGATCAGCCTGCTTATCAACACCATCTTCGCATCATTCCTCGACACCGGCAGCGTGTCCTGGCTTTACTACGCCGACCGCCTGATGGAGTTTCCCACCGGCATGATGGGGGTCGCGCTCGGCACCGTGCTGTTGCCCTCGCTCGCCAAGCATTACAGCGACGAATCCACTGAAGAGTTCTCCAAACTGCTGGACTGGGGCCTGCGCCTCACCCTGTTGCTGGCGCTGCCCGCCGCCGCAGCGCTGGCGGTACTGTCGGTGCCCCTGATCGCCACCCTGTTTCTCTATGGCGAGTTCGGCGTGCACGACCTGTGGATGACGCGCCAGGCGCTGATGGCCTACTCGCTCGGCCTTCTGGGTCTCATCATGGTGAAGGTGCTGGCGCCGGGCTTCTATGCGCGCCAGAACATCCGCACGCCGGTAAAAGTCGCCATCTTCACCCTGATCGCCACCCAGTTGATGAACCTCGCCTTCATCATCCCCTTCAAGCACGCCGGGCTTGCGCTCGCCATCGGCCTCGGCGCCTGCATGAACGCAGGCATCCTCTACGCCCTGCTGCGCAAGCACCGCATCTACACGCCGCAATCGGGCTGGCCCATGTTCATGCTCAAGGTCGTCACCGCCGTGCTGCTGATGTGCGGCACGCTGTACTGGGCGCACGGCCCGGACGCCGCCTGGCTCGAATCGGGTTTCCTGCCGCGCGTCATCAAGCTGGGCTGGATGGTTGTGCTGGGGGCAGGGGTCTATTTCATCGCGCTGCTGGTCATGGGCATCCGGCCCGCACAGTTTTACCGTAAAGCTGCATAGCCGGTAAAATCCAGCTTTTTGGTCCACTCGCCCATGCGCATCACCCACGGCCTGCAAGCCGGCAACAGCCCCGCCAGCGCTCCGCATGCGGTCACCATCGGCAATTTCGATGGCCTGCACCGGGGGCATCAGGCCATGCTCGCGCGCCTCAAGGAAGAGGCCGCCAGGCGCGGCCTGCCAAGCTGCGTGCTGACCTTCGAGCCGCATCCGCGCGAATTCTTCGCCCCGGCACAGGCGCCGGCCCGGCTTTCCAGCCTGCGCGAGAAAAGCGAACTGATCCGCGGCGCCGGCATCGACCGCCTGCATGTATGCCGCTTCAACCAGCGCTTTGCTTCGCTTTCCCCCGACGACTTCATCCTGCAGGTGCTGGTCAATTCCCTGGGCGCGCGCTGGCTGCTGGTCGGCGACGATTTCCGTTTCGGTGCAAAACGCGCAGGCGACTTTGCCCTGTTGAAGGAAGCCGGCGCCAGGCTCGGTTTCGAGGTCGAATCCCTGCCCACCGTCAGCGTGGAAGGCAAGCGCGCCTCCAGCACGGCCGTGCGCGAGGCGCTCGCCGCCGGCGACATGCCGCATGCGGCCGAGCTTCTGGGGCGGCCCTACAGCATTTCCGGCCATGTCCTGCATGGCAACAAGCTCGGCCGCCAGATCGGCTTCCCCACCGCCAACATCCAGTTGCAGCACAACCGTCCGCCGCTGTCCGGCATCTTCGCCGTCGAGGTTCATGGCCTGAACGGCGCCCCGCTGCAGGGCGTGGCCAGCCTCGGCACCCGTCCGACCGTTCACGAGAACGGCAAGCCCACGCTGGAAGTGTTCATTTTCGATTTCTGCGACGACCTCTACGGCCGCCGCCTGCGCGTGGATTTCCTCAGAAAGCTGCGTGACGAGGAAAAATATCCCGACCTCGATGCGCTCATCAGTCAGATCAATCGCGACGTGGACAACGCGCGCGCCTTCTTTGCCTCAAGATAAACATGGCCGACTACAAAGACACGCTGAACCTGCCCGACACCCCCTTCCCCATGCGCGGCGACCTCGCCAGGCGCGAGCCGGGCTGGGTGAACAGCTGGCAGGAAAAGAACCGCTACCGCCAGATCCGCGCCCAGGCTGCCGGCCGCCCCAAATTTATCCTGCATGACGGCCCGCCCTACGCCAACGGCGACATCCACATCGGCCACGCGGTGAACAAGATCCTCAAGGACATCATCGTCAAGTCCAAGACCCTGGCCGGTTTCGACGCGCCCTACGTGCCGGGCTGGGACTGCCACGGCCTGCCGATCGAGCTCATGGTGGAAAAGACCCACGGCAAGAACCTGCCGCCGGCGAAATTCCGCGAGCTGTGTCGCGAATACGCCGCCAGCCAGATCGAGCGCCAGAAAGCCGACTTCATTCGCCTGGGCGTCCTGGGCGACTGGGAAAATCCCTACCGCACCATGGATTTCCGGTTCGAGGCCGACATCATTCGCGTGCTGGGCGACATCCAGCAGGCCGGCTATCTCTACCAGGGCGCCAAGCCGGTGCACTGGTGCGTGGATTGCGGCTCGGCGCTGGCCGAGGCCGAAGTCGAGTACGAGGACAAGACCTCGCCCGCCATCGACGTCGCCTTCCAGGTGGTGGACAGGGAAGAACTGGCCAGGCGCCTGCACGTCGCCCTGCCCGACAAGCCGGTGTACGCGGCTATCTGGACCACCACGCCGTGGACCCTGCCCGCCAACCAGGCCGTGGCCCTGCATCCCGAGTTCACCTACGAACTGCACGACACCGACAAGGGCGTACTGATCCTGGCGCGCGAACTCGCACTCTCCGCGCTCGAACGCTACAAGCTGGTAAGCAACGTGCTGACCGACTTCCCCGGCAAGGTGCTTGAAGGCCTCAAGCTGCAGCACCCCTTCTATGGCCGCCAGGTGCCGGTGATCCTCGCCGATTTCGTGACGCTCGATGCCGGCGTCGGCCAGGTGCACATCGCCCCCGGCCACGGCCATGACGACTATCTCGCCGGCCTCAAGTACGGCCTCAAGGTCGACAATCCCGTGGGCGACGACGGCAAGTTCTACGCCGACACCCCGCTATTGGGCGGGCAAGGCATCTGGGACGGCAACAAGACCGTACTGGAAATCCTCGCCGGCAATGGCGCCCTGCTCGCGCAAGCGAAATTGCAGCATAGCTACCCGCACTGCTGGCGCCACAAGACGCCGATCATTTTCCGCGCCACGCGCCAGTGGTTCATCGGCATGGAAGTGAAGGGCAAAGCAGGCAGCTTGCGTGAAATCGCCACCAAAGCCGTCGACGCCACCGAGTTCTTCCCGGCCTGGGGCCGCGCGCGGCTGGAGGCCATGATGAAGAACCGCCCTGACTGGTGCATTTCGCGCCAGCGCAACTGGGGCGTGCCGATCCCGCTCTTCACCCACAAGCAAAGCGGCGAACTGCATCCGCGCACGCCGGAACTGATCGAGGAAGTCGCCAAGCGCGTGGAACAGGCCGGCATCGAAGCCTGGTTCAGCATCGACGCGGCCGAACTCATCGGCGCGGACGCCGCGCAGTATGAAAAATCCTCGCATACCCTGGACGTCTGGTTCGATTCCGGCAGCACCCATGCCTGCGTGCTGAAGCAGCGCCCGGAGCTGGCCCACCCCGCCGATCTGTATCTGGAGGGCTCGGACCAGCACCGCGGCTGGTTCCAGAGTTCGCTCCTCACCGGCTGCGCGAGCGACGGCCGCGCGCCCTACAAGGCCCTGCTGACGCATGGGTTTGTCGTTGACGGCCAGGGCCGCAAGATGAGCAAATCCAAGGGTAACGTGGTGGCGCCACAAAAGGTCATGGACCAGTACGGCGCCGACATCCTTCGGCTGTGGGTGGCGACGACCGATTATTCCGGCGAACTGTCCATCTCCGACGAGATCCTCAAGCGCGTGGTGGAAAGCTATCGGCGTTTAAGGAACACCCTGCGCTTCCTGCTTGCCAACACCGACGACTTCGATCCGGCAACGCAATCGATGCCTGTCAGTGAATGGCTGGAAATCGACCGCTACGCGCTGGCCATGACGCGCAAGCTGCAGGATGAACTGACCGCGCATTACGCCGCCTACGAGTTCCACCTCGTCGCGCAAAAGCTGCAAAGCTTCTGTTCCGAGGACCTCGGCGGCTTCTACCTCGACATCCTCAAGGACCGCCTCTACACCACGGCCAAGGATTCGAAGGCCCGCCGCGCCGCACAGAATGCGCTGTACCACGTCACCCAGGCATTGACGCGGCTGATGGCGCCCATCCTCTCCTTCACCGGCGAGGAAGTGCACGCGGTGCTGGGCCGCAACAGCGAGGACAGCGTGTTCTTCCACGCCTGGCACGCCCTGCCCGAGCAGGCCGAGGAAGCTGCATTGCTCGCACGCTGGGAAAGCATCCGCGACTACCGCGCACAAGTGCTGAAGGAACTGGAGAACGCCCGCGCTGCCTCCCAGATCGGCTCCTCATTGCAGGCCGAGGTCATCCTGCACGTGCAGCCCGACAGCCACGCCCTGCTGTCTTCGCTGGGCGACGACCTGCGTTTCGTGCTGATCACCTCGAAGGTGGAACTGGTAGCAGCCGAGGAAAACCGCATCCTGGTCATCGCCTCCGGCCACGCCAAGTGCGAGCGCTGCTGGCACTACCGAGGGGACGTCGGCAGTGACGCCACGCATCCGCAATTGTGCGGCCGCTGCACCAGCAACCTCTTCGGCTCCGGCGAGGCACGCACCCATGCATAAATGGTTATGGGTCGCTGCGCTCATCTTTGCCGTCGACCAGATCACCAAGTGGGCGATCTTTCTTGGCCTGGAATACCACGCCATGATCCCGGTACTGCCCTTCTTCAGCATCGTGCACGTGCACAATACCGGCGCCGCCTTCAGTTTCCTGGCTGACGCCGGCGGCTGGCAGCGCTGGTTCTTCCTCGGCATCGGCGTCGCGGCAAGCGCCTTCATCCTGCACCTGCTGCGCAAGCACCATGACGAGGCGCTCATGGCCGTCGCGCTTGCCCTGATCCTGGGCGGCGCACTCGGCAACGTCTTCGATCGCGTATGGCACGGCTTCGTCGTGGATTTCCTCTACTTCCACTACCAGAGCTTCGCTTTCCCCGCTTTCAACGTGGCGGATTCCGCCATCACCGTGGGTGCGGCGCTGCTGATCTGGGACAGCCTGAGGCGCAAACCCGCATGAGCGCGCAAGCCGTCGCCTATGGCGATACCGTACAGCTTCGCTACGCCATTCGTTTTCGGGACGGCCAGGAAATCGTGTCCAATTTCGAAGAAGCCGAGCCCGATACCCTCACTCTCGGCGACGGCACCCTGGCGCAGGCGCTGGAACAATGGCTGATCGGCCTGAAGCCGGGCGAGCGCCATGTGTTTTTGCTGGAGCCTTGGCAGGCCTTTGGCACCAGCAGCGAGGAAATGGTGCAGACCCTCAGGACCGAGGACATTCCGCCCGGCATGCAACTCGAGCCCGGCACCCTGGTCGAATTTGAACTGCCCAACGGCCAGACCCTGGCCGGCAGCATCCTCGACGTCGTCCCGGAAGGCGTCAAGGTCGACTTCAACCATCCCCTGGCCGACTGTCCGATCGAATTCGAGGTGGAAGTCTCATCCATACAGCAGAAAGATTCGGCATGAACAAACCACAGACCATTTTCCTCGCCAACCCGCGCGGCTTCTGCGCAGGCGTCGACCGCGCCATCGCCATCGTCGAGCGCGCGCTGGAGAAATACGGCGCCCCCATCTACGTGCGCCACGAAGTCGTGCACAACGCCTACGTGGTCAACGACCTCAAGCAGAAGGGCGCGGTGTTCGTCGAAGAGCTGGATGAGGTGCCTGCCGGCGCCACGGTCATTTTCAGCGCGCACGGCGTCTCGCAGGCCGTGCGGCACGAAGCCGAACAGCGTGGCCTCAACGTGTTCGATGCCACCTGCCCCCTGGTTACCAAGGTGCACGTGGAAGTCGCGCGCATGCGCGAGAAAGGCCTGGAAATCATCATGATCGGCCACAAGGGCCACCCCGAGGTCGAGGGCACCATGGGCCAGTCCGATAACGGCATGTACCTGGTGGAAACGCCGGATGACGTGGCGAAGCTTGAAGTCGCCGATCCCGGCAAGCTCGCCTACGTCACCCAGACCACGCTGTCGGTGGACGATGCCGCACGGGTGGTGGAGGCATTGCGCGCCAAGTTCCCCCGCATCGTCGGCCCCAAGAAGGACGACATCTGCTACGCCACGCAAAACCGCCAGGACGCGGTGAAAAAACTCGCCGGCGAATGCGATGCGGTCATCGTGGTCGGCTCGCCCAACAGCTCCAACTCCAATCGCCTGCGCGAAGTCGCCGAGAATCTCGGTGTACCCGCCTACCTGGTGGACGACGAAACCGGCATCGAAGCGGAGTGGCTCGCCGGAAAATCCCGCATCGGCATCAGTGCGGGCGCTTCTGCACCCGAAATCCTGGTTCAGCGCGTCATCGAGCGCCTGCAAAAACTCGGAGCCACCGAAGTAGCCCCGCTCGAGGGCCTGCAGGAGAAAGTCAGTTTCCCCTTGCCGAAAGGCTTGTAAGCGCCTCCCCACTTAACAAGAGCCAACACATCTCGGGCGCTGTCCCGTCCTCTAGAAAGGCCCGGTGTAGGTATAGCTGCCGCCGCTGCGGTATACGCACATCGTCTGGCTTGCGGCACCGTAGCTGCTGACTCCGCCCGCCGTCACATAGGCCTTGACGTTGAAGCAGAACGTCTCACCATTGCCGGGCCGGGTGACGCCCAGCGAGGTCAGGTCTGCAAGGGTGCCGCCGATTTCATCGGTGGGCGCGCATGAGGCATTGCCGGCCTGAAGGCATTTGTATACCTTGTAGCCCGTCTCGCCTGTGACATTGCTCCACGATACGGTCGTCGTTGAGCCCGACGTATTCACCCCGAGAATGGTCGGCGCGCTGGGCGCGGCAGGCTGGCTCGGCAAATCGCTCGCGCACATGTTGAATGCGGCCTGCTTGTCGGCGGGGCCGGCCAGGATCGACGCTGCCGTCAGTTTGGCGCCGGTGCCGGCGGTGGCATCGCAGGAAGTGGCGTCCGCCTTGACATAGATGCTGCCGTTGCCCGTGATCCTGATCTTGCCGGACCAGGCATGCGAAACCTCGTCGAGGGTGACCGGGCACATGACCGTGACACCGTCGAGATCAAGCGTGCAGGCAACATACGTCGACTCGTCGATGGTGGATGCGAAGGTGCTGTTCGCGCACTGGTTGCCGTGGCACTTGCCGGAAACATAGGCGGTGGGCCCGAACACCCAGAAATTGCCGCAATTCCCGGACGGGCAGCTGTTGATGTCGGTATAAGCCCCCCCGTCTATGCCGGCGTCGAAGCTGCCGTTGCCGTCCGCATCCGGCGCATTATTGAAGAAGAAGCCGCTGCCGGAAATTTGCACATTTCCGGTGTAGCTCACTGAACAGCCGAACGACCCGCTGTTGTCACCCGCCGTATAGCTCACGGCACAGGCGGTGGATCCGGGTGTCTGGGCGACGGTCACGGACGACAGGTCGGCGCTGGAGTTGCCCACCCTCACGCTGCCGCTGGCCTGGGGCGGCGATGCGCCTGAACGGGAAACCTGTATCGAGTTGGATTTGCGCAGGCTCGATGCATGATCGTGGCGATCCGTGCCCAGTTCGCTGGCATAGCCATTGGGCGCGGTGGTCGCATCGTAGCCCACCGGATTCACCGTGGGCAGCAGGGTGGAGGCGTCGTAATCCACCGTGTTGAGGTAAGTATCTCGCGTCGCGCCCCCCGTCAGGCCGCTGTTACCGGGCAGCAAATGCGCCCAGATGTTGGCAATGCCATCCCCGCCGGAATTCACCAATGCCTCTCCACGGTAATACACGCCGTAGTAATCGCTGGCCGTGGCCGAGATGCTGAGTATCTTGTCATTCCTGACGCTGACCGAAGCGGCATCATCCGAATGCCAACTGGCCAGCAGCGTCACGTTGACCTCGTTGAACGGCAGGATGTCGAGCCAGGTTCCTGCAGCGATCTTGTTGGCCAGATAGGCGTAATACGCCGCATCCAGCGTGCGCGGCGCCCCCTCCGAGTAGACACGATCCGAATACAGCGCACGAGCGAGCAACTGCGGCTTGGCATTGGTGTTCTGGTTGGTGAGGTTGCGGCTGGGCAAGTCCGATTTCACGGGCACCGCGGACTGCTCTATGTCCGAACAGCCGGTGGCACCGGATGCCGTGCAATCGACCTTGGACTGATAACGCAGATAGTCCAGCAGATAGGTCTGGTATGCCGCCAGTTTGCTCTCATTTTCCAGGTAGTCGAGTTTAGGCATGACCACCATGTCCAGCGCGCGCCAGTCCTGCAACAGGCGATAAACGCCATCCACGCGCGCGAAGCGGCACGCCTCAAGGTAGCGGTTGCCAGTGGACTCGACCACATCAATCAGGCCATTCGCGGGGTTGGCGGGACTGGCGTAGTAGTAATGCTTGTGGTTGTTGCCCGTATAGTCCGCGGCCGGTCGGTCGGGATCATACAGCGCGGTGTTTGGGCTGGAGGTGCCGGGTGCCTCGCTGTCGTGATGGTCGCGGCAGCATGCAGTGCACAAGGGATCCTGCTTGTCGCCGTTGATGCTGGGCGCCGTCCCGGTCATCTTGGTCACGGTGGCATCGGGCACCTTGATGTCGAGATTGCCGCCGGTCCAGTAGAAGTAGGAGGCGGGGTAGCCCTGGCCGCTGCCGGCGAACTCGCACACGCAGTTGACCGTGGCGAACTCGATCTGCGAATCCTTCTTGGTGTTGCCGCCTGCGGTGGTGTAGCTCACCGCGTCGAATTCGGTGCGCAGGCTGAAGCCCTTGGAACTAACGTCCGGCAGCGGCTTGCTGGATTCCTTGAACTTGCCGTCGCCGGTACTGATCGGCACGGGCACGGCATCGGGCACGCCGATGGGCGTATAGCTGACCCTGGGTCTCTGCGTCGAAACCGGGCTGATCGCCGCGCGTGCCACGCGGGAGGGATCCATGGCGTAGATGATGCCTTGCAGAAACACGGACTGAGCCGTGCCCTTGCTGTCGGTCCAGGAGAGCGTCACAGTCACCAGCTTGGCACTGGGAATGTCGTCGGTGGCAGGGTTGCCGTCCGGGTCGGCACAGCTGACGATGCCGAGCTGTGCCGCAGCGGATTCGGCATAGCAGGCCACACCCCAGGAGAGGGTGTAGTTGTCGATATAGCCGGAAACCGAGCCCGCGGGCAGGATCAGGTCGCCGTCGCTTTCTTCCTGACCGCCGGCATCGTCGGCGATCTCGGAAAAGCAGAAATTGCCGAGTCCGCACAGGTTGGAGGCGGACGCCGCGCTGCCATCATCCGAAGAGTCCCCATCCGTCAGGTAGGTGAAGCTCCTGAGGTCGTCGAGCTTTTCCTGAGCCAGGTTGGCGGCAACCGACCTCGCCTTGATCAGGCTGCCGTCCTGCAGCGCAACCGCCTGGAAGCCCGCCAGCGCAAGCAGCGCGATACCCAGTATCAGGGCAGAAAACAGCGCCTCGACCATACTGAAACCGCGCTGCCTGCTGATGTTGATCGTACGGGTCATGGCTGCTCCTTCACTGCACATCCGACCAGGAACCGGGGATCCGGGCCAGCGCCCGGGCAGACGGGCTGTTCTTGAGATTTTTCAGCACGTCCTCGTCGTATTCGAGCACATAACCGCCGTTCAACTGCAGGTCCACGCCATCATGCGCGATAACCGCGCCGTGCAGGTGTGCGTTGCCGTTGGCCTTGAGCTTGGGCGTGCCGCCAGCGGGATCGAATATGTAAAGCAGCCCATATAACTGATCGCCAGCGTTCATGGTGGTATTACCTTCGACAACAAGAAGAACCGGGTTACTCGCACTGCCAATGGCAGCTGAAGTATTGCAATCGCCCGTAACCCAATGGAGGCCACTCGATGCGGCACTCAAGCCGCTACAGTCCGCCGCAACCGTGGCCTGGTCCTTGATCTGCTGGTAGTCCGATTCCGCCACGCCAAAGAGGAACTGGAACAAGTCGGGCGGGAAGTTCGGGTCGTTCCCCACCATGTCCGGTCCGGTCAGACCGCTCTTGCTGAGCGCATCGCCGGAAGGGCAGGCGCCGCCCGTGAACTCGCCCTTGTGGCAGCTCGAGAAACTGCCACCCGGGGTAATGGCGCTATCGGACCACGCCGACACCGGAATGCCCGAGCCGCCGCCGTTGGAGTTCGTGATAATGCTGTAATTGCCGGAAAGCGGAATGTTGCTGGCGGCCGCAAGCGGCGTTTCCACGCTGCCCAGCACCAGCGGATAGAAATACACGCCCTGCTTGACGGTGACGCTGCTGCTGCCGTCTTCCGAACCGCCGATGGCAACGATGTTGAAAATGAGCCCGCTGGCATCGCCGCTACTCGGCGTCAGCAAGAAGAGCGTGAAGCCGCCCGAAGTGGGCTGGGTGGTCAGCGCAGGACTCACCTGCATGAACTGCCAGGTCGTGCGGTCGCCGGGCCTCTGCGGCGACTGGTCCGCGCGGACGGGCAGGCAGGCAGGAGTTGTCGCCGTGCAAGCTGCCCAGGCCGCCGCGCCGACCGCGGCGATGTTGGTACGGTTGGCATTGAGCAGGCTGAAGCCCTGGTCCACGCCCGACTCGGCCGCCGCCATCGCCTCGCGATAGCGGTAATCGTTGGCGGCGGAACGGGTATCGAGCACCAGCACGCCTGCGCCATAGAGCGCGAGCAGGCTGAGCAGGACCGTGATCATCAGGGTGACGACGAGCGAGATGCCTTTTTGTTTGCCGGGCAGAAGATTCGGTTTCATGGAATGGCCGCCTGTTCTAGCTCATTTGCTCGTTGCGGATGCGGATGGTTTCCTGCAGGGTGCGCTGCACCGTCGGGTCCGCGATCAACCGGCCGGATATGCTGATGGTGAATTCGCGCACCGCAACATTCAGACCCGAGGCGACAACCGCCGCAGGAGAGTTCTCAGTGACCGTGAAGGCCGTGATTTCCACAGTGAGGTCGTCGGTCAGGTTTTGCCAGGTACCGCCTGACGCACACGTATTGCTGAACGCGCCGGAAGTGCGAATTTCAATGGCATCGTCGGTGGCATCGTAGCGATAGCCGAAGAACTCGCCCGTGCCGTAGGTGCCGTCGGCATTGGTGTCGTACGCAAACATCAGGCAGCCCCCGGGTGTGCCGGAAACCGCGTCGGTGGTGATGGCCATGGCCGGGCGCAGGATGCTCCATGTTCCGGCCGGCGCTTCGGTGGCAGGCCAGGCCGTGCCGGTGACGGTGGCGCTGAAGGTGTCGGCCCCGCTGTCATAGCTGTTGAGGGTGGCCCGGTACACCGTACCGCCGCTCACGTAGATGAGGGTCGCGCCCACCGCCTTGGCGCCGACCTCGCCGAGGTCGCCGCTGCTCGTCACCGTGACGGTGCCCGATGTGCCCGACAGGACGATGGGTACGCTCATGCTGAGCCTGGCCACATCGATTGCAGGATCCCAGATGGTGGCGCGGCGCGCATCGCGCGAAATCATGGTCATGACCTGGCGCAGTTCCTGGTCGAGGCGCGCCAT
>VFQO010000708.1_pt1 | contig 32026 bp, 27 predicted proteins | sample 3512331 | NCBI WGS metagenome assembly VFQO01 (sample SAMN10412371, study PRJNA504923) | tailings metagenome | isolation source: Replicate 3 from Balatoc abandoned mine | place: Philippines: Itogon, Benguet | collected 2017-08-28 | reverse complement strand
CGGTGGTGGGCTGCCAGCGCAGCGAGGCGCGCAGACCCAGCTGGTCCTGTGCGTAGAGCTCGTCCTCCTGATTGGGCGAGAGGTTCTCGACATAGCCATCGCGCGTGCGCCACTCGCCCGCCAAGCGGAAGGCCAGCGTGTCGCCCCCGGCATTGACAAAGCCGCCCAACAAGGTCTGGTTGAAATTGCCGTAGCCGCCGCGCACCTCGGCCGAAAAGCCCGGGCGCGGCTTGGCGGAGACGAGGCTGATCGCCCCTACCGCGCTGGCCGTGCCGAACAGGGTTGCCTGCGGGCCTTTGATGACTTCGACCCGCTCCAGATCGTAGATCGCCTGATAGGACCCCCGCGAGCGCGAAATGTCGACGCCGTTGTAGTAGAGCGTGACGCGCGGGCCCTGCTGGGCCGAGCCGCTATCCGAAGTGATACCGCGGATAACCACGCCGGGATTGTTGGCGCTCTGTTCCTGGATGTTGAGGCCGGGGATATAGTTCGACAGTTCATCGAGGTCGGTCACGCCGATTTCGGTGATCCGCTGGCCGGTCAGCGCAGAGATGGTGATCGGCACGTCCTGCGCGCGTTGTTCGATCTTCTGCGCGGTAACGATGATCGCATTGCCGGAGGCGGCGCTGTTCTCGGGCTCGCTGTCGGTCTGGTCCTGCGCGAAGGTGGGGACGGCGGGAATGGCGATCGACGCGAGCAGCGCCGCACGAAGCAGGGAGGTACGCATAATGTTGGACCTTGTTGAAACAAGTGAGGTCCAGCGCAGCTAGAGGCGTCCTGTGACGGGGCGGTTGCTGTTATCTTGCAGTTGGATGAAGACGCTCAAGGTTGCCGATGTGTTGTTTCTAGGCAACGCTATCAGCCAAACTCCGAGGATCAGATAAAGGATGGATACCGATAGTCGTCCAACGATGCGCGGCAGTCGTGAAGGAGTTTTTTATCGGCACTCGGGCTAGATACTGAAAACGCGGTATCGCTCGTCTGCGCGTGCTGTCACAAGGCTCACTGACAAATCTTCGAGCCTGTGCCTCACGAACCGATCCAGACGACTGTTCAACGCTCGCAGTTCGGCATCGTCGCGCCACGACTTCAAGGCAATCCAAGCTGCTTTTTCAATGCGATCAAGATCGCCGGGATTGAAGATTTGATCAATGAAGCCGCCGTCGCGGGCGTCATTTCCCGCGAGCGCTAGCTGTATGCTGCTAAGCAATAGATCACGTTCCCGCCCCACAACCCTCAAATGGGTGAGAAAACAGATTTGCGCAACACATTGATCGTGAACGAAAATTGACAATCGCGGTCAGGCAAAGCGGACCGTTCCGCCCGCGTCCATAATGCCTAAATCATTGATCGGTAGTTCCTGCGCGCGGCGTCCAGCCTTTCGGCGGCAACGATGCCGTAAAGACAACTACACTTCAAATTTGCATTCTCAATCCTTGAATGATGCCGAGCAAGGCAATCCATCAGGTCCCCTGGCGTCCGCCATTGCCTCCGGCCCTTTCCGCTGAGCGAGGTCGACATCGCAGCGTCTGACCGTGGCGACTTCGGCCGGCAACTCGGCAAAGCGGTTGGTGCCCTTGCCATCCTTCTCCAGGACGAACCCGTCATAAAGGACACCAGTGTTGAGGAATGCTTTCACGACCAGCCGCCCTTGGGTGAATTCCAGCGTCTGGAACAGGCTCGTATCCTCGGCGACGCGGTCCGGTTGCCAACCGGAACGATCGTTGAGCGCATACATCTTCGCGCCTGCGACAGAGACAAGGTATACTGGCCCTTGAGCGGCGCCGCCCGCGCGCGCTTCACGGGCGGAAACGCTGCCTTGCTCTGCTGTCCATCGGCCATAACAATGGTCGTGCCCCTGCAGGACCAGATCGACGCCATGGCGCTCCAGCAACGGCTTCCAAGCTTGCTTGAGAACCTCGGTGTCGCGCGGGCGAGCACAGGTGAAAATCGGCTGATGGAACAGCACGATTTTCCATGGGCCGGGCGCTTGGGCCAGCGCCTTGTCCAGCCATGCAGTCTGGCTTGCGAGGGTTCCCAGTTCGAGCGCAGAAGTGCCATCCAGCACAATAATACGCAGGCCCTGATAATCGGTGAAGTATGTCGTCGCTTCGGCCCCCGGCGCGCCGTTCTTCGGCAAGGCGAACATGAGGGGGAAGTGGCCGCCAAGCTGGTAACGCTCGGTCCCGTCAGGCTGGATACGCTCGACATGCTCGTGATTGCCAGCGGCAGGCACTTGCGGAACTGTCGCCAGCGCCCAGCCGCCGGAAGCGGCCCACTGGCCCCATTCGTCGTCATGAACCATGTCGTCGCGGCTTGCCACGAGATCGCCGGCATGAAGCATCAGCGCCGGATTTGCCGTTTGCAGCAGCGCCCGCCGCCAAACCAGCGAGCCGACATCGAGAATGCGGTTCTGGGTGTCGCCCATGTAGATCAGCGTAAAGGGCGCGGTCCCGGCCTTGGCGGTGCGGAACTGGTGCCATTCGGAGAAGCCGGCAGAGCCCTGCACGCGGTAAGCGTAGGCAGTATCGGGTTTGAGGCCGGTGAAGCGGATCTTGTGATAGCGCGCCGCGCCATTTTCGCTGATGGTCGCGACGTTGCTGCCTATGTGGCCCGCCGACCTTTCGCTAAAAACGGGGGTGGGGACAAGCTCGACAAGTTCAGCCACAGTCTGGGTTGCCGCAATATCCGTCCGCCAGGAGACCAGCATTTCGGTAGTTGGGTTGGCGCCAGGTGAAAGCACGATTCGATCGGGCAGGCCTGTTGCGGAATAGGGCGTGCCGGGAGCGGCGGGAGCAGGCCCGCCGCGCAGGTCGATTACCAGCTCGTCCAGCGCCGCAGCCGGGCCAGCCGCGCAGACTAAGGCAGCAGAAAGTAGCAAAGATGTACGCCACGACAATGTGCTGCACCCTCAATCAATAATCCCGATTGACGCGGTAAATGCAATGATGGACCGCACAATGCAAAATGTTTTTTGTGTTTTGCATTGTTACAAATATGTTACACGCACCGAATTTTGGATGTATTGAAAGTTTCATTTTTTCGTCAATAAATGGTCATGAGCCCCATCTATCGGCGCCCCTACTTATTCATGCAATAGGGGGCTCCATTGCGCAAAACCATGTATTCCGTCGCCCGCCTTTCACCCAAGGCGCTGATGCTTTCTGCGGCTGCCTTCATTCCGCAGACGGCTTTCGCTGACGATGTCACCGCTGAGGGCCTCACGACAGAAGAAGTTGCCCCGCCAGTCGAAGGTGAAGATATCGTCGTCGATGGTACGCGCCCAATTGCCGAATCCGAAGCCGCCGCATTGCAGATCCAGCGCCAGTCGGACAATCTGGTGAGCGTCCTTTCGGCAGACTCGGCTGGCCGCCTGCCCGACCAGAACATCGCGCAGGCCACCGGCCGCCTGCCCGGCCTCGCGGTGGAACGTGATCAGGGCCAGGCGCGCTACATTTCGATCCGCGGCGCGCCAAATTACTGGACCACGCTGAGCTTCGACGGGATCAACATCGTCAGCCCCGAAGGCCGCGACGCGCGCTTCGATTCGATCCCGTCCGCGATTGCCTCGCAGGTCATCGTTTCCAAGGCGGTGACCCCCGACATGCCGGGCGAAACCGTTGCTGGTAACGTCAACATCATCACCCGTTCAGCCTTCGACTATCCGGGCCTGCGCGCTTTCGGGAAGGCCGGGGCCGGGATCGCGCAACTAGGCGACCGCAGGGAATATGAAGCCAACCTTGTCCTGTCGGACCGCTTCGATGCGGGAGGGCTGGGCGAAATCGGCGTGCTGGTGTCGGGCAGCTATTACGAACGCAACATGATCACCGACAATTTCGAGATCGATTGGGAACGCGTTTCGCAGGACACACGCCCGCTTGCCGCAACCCGGTTCTGGGCGCGCGAAACCGAAAACAAGCTCTACCGCCTGACCCGCAAGAATTGGTCGGGATCGGGCCGGATCGACTGGCGCCCGAATGGGGATAACCAGATTTCGCTGCGTTCGGTCTATACCATCTTCACCGATGATGAAGCGCGCGACAATTATATCTTCGACCTCGATGATCGTCAGGGCGATCTGGTCGCCAGCACTGCCGATTGCCCGGCTGTGGTCAACACTGCGCCGACCACCACCGGCTATGCCGATATCTGTATCGGCAACACGCCGCTGACTGGCACGGTCTACGGGATCGACATCAACCAGCGATCAACCTTGCGCGCCTTCCGCCAATCGATTTTCACCAACTCCATCGAAGGCAAGCACACCTTCGGCGACAGCGGGCTGCGGCTTGAATGGCTCGGCAACTTCACCCGTTCACGCGATGACCGTTCGGTGGTGGGTGAGGCACGCTGGAACAGCCCGTCTGCCCGCGCCGACCGCCCGACGGTGGCCTATGACTTCACCAATCCGCAGCTGGCCCGCGTGCAGTTGTTCCGTACGGTGCAACTCTCCGGTCCGACGCGTTTCCAAGCGGGTGCTCCGGTGACTGCGATCGACACCTTCAGCAAGCCGCTTGGCCAGTTGCGTGTCGCCGATCTGGTTGACGATACCGATGCCTACACGGGCCGGGCCATTGTCGCCTACGACACCGGCTTACTTGGCGCAGATGCGACATTCAAGGTGGGCTTCCAGTACGACCAGCGCACCAAGGAATCGGTGAACTTCGAAATCCTGCGCACCACCGCTGCGGATTTCACAACCATCGGCATTCCCAACGATTTCAACCAGTTCGCACTCGATATCCCATTTCAGGGCAAAGTGCCGATGGGCTATTCATTCCGCTATTTCGACACCGCGAAAATGGAAGCCGCCTCGGCCGCGGCGCGAGCTAACTTTGCCCGTACACGCCTGACCGATGAAGATTACCGGGTGCGCGAGACGATCCTGGCCGGCTTCGTAATGGGCACGCTCAAGTATGATTGGGGCAGTATCCTCGGCGGTGTGCGCGTAGAGAAGGTGGAGAACACCGGCACTGCCAACATTCCAGGCACTGCCACGGTGATCAATGCGCAAAGCAACAGCACGCTGTTCTTCCCCAGCCTGCACGTGAACTATAACGTTTCGCCCAAAGGCAAATTCCGCATCGGCTACACCACCGGTGCGGCCCGGGCAGATTATGATCTGCTGCGCCCCAACGTCCAGATCAACGATGCCAACGAAACGATTTCGGGCGGCAACCCGGCGATCAAACCCGAACGGTCTTGGGGCCTCGACAGCTACCTGGAATGGTACATCGCGCCGCAGGGCTTCATGTCGATCGGCATCTTTTACCGCGATGTGCGCGACGTGCTCTACACCGACCGGCGCACCTTCGGGTCGAGCGCACTGAACTTCGGTGGGCTCGACCGGTCGGACTATATCTTCACCGGCATAGCCAACGCGGGCGAGGGACGGATCATCGGGCTTGAAATGGCAGCCCAGCTCCAGCTCGATCCATGGACCGATGATCTCGGCGTGCCGGAATGGGTGGGCGGCTTCGGCATCACCGCCAACCTGACACTAAATGACAGCGAGGTGACCAAGCCCGCATTCCTCAGCAATACCGGCGCGGTGATCGTACCGCAGCGTAATGTACGCCTGCCGGGCACGTCGGATTATGTCGCCAATATCGGCGCCTATTACGAAAAGTACGGCTTCTCGGCCCGGCTCCAGTACCAGAAGCGGAGCGCCTGGCTGGATGGGATCGCCAATGATCTGACTGACGCGGGCGATACCTACTGGGCGGCGGATGACGAGATGGATTTCTCGATGCGCTATGCCTTCAACCGCAATTTCGAAGTCTATTTCGATGCCTCGAACCTGCTCGATCAGCCCGGCCGTCGTTTTTCGGAACCAGGCAACCTGCTGACCGCAACCGGTACACCTACCCCTTTCACGGAAAACCTCACGATCGAATGGGAGCGCTTCGGCCGCCGTTATTCGGGCGGAGTCCGGATCACGTTCTGATCGCAGGCTGACGCGCAGCGAAAAAGGCCTCGGCCGACGCCACTCTGTCGGTTACTTACATCGCAGCCCTGCAAGTGGCATCTAATGCCAATTGCAGGGCTGCACACATATGAGATCGGTCACGTTCCTAGAACGGATGGCAAATCTGCCTTCACAGCAATTAAGCTGTTGGTTATTCAGCTTTACTTTGACGAGGCCGAGTTGGTTCAGACTGCGACGCGCTTTCTTCACTTGTCGATTGCTGCAATGACCTCGCCCGTGAAGGGAAGATGCGTCTTTTCCTATTCCCAGAGCACGTCAAACCGCTCGACGGTTTCCTTTGCCGTCGAGATTGTGAGGCGCGAGGGCAACCGAGCCTTGTCCGCGATCGTCTTTATCGCGCGGTAGTGAAGGAATCCCATTCACGTGAGCGGTGGAATTTGAGGGCGGATTCCTCCTCAGTAATGTAGGCGATGGTCGAGAGAAGATCGAATGCCGGCGCCAGGAACGGTCGGCACTGATCGGGATAGATCAGAGACCAGTTCTTCAGATGCATGTCACCAGTGCCGATCAGCACGGAGTAGGTGAGACGGCGGACGAACTCGACCACGCTTGCCTCATCGGCTTCGATCGCGAGGACCGACAGGATCTGGCGATAGCTCGCGTTGTCGTATTTGTCGTCGGCGTAGACCCCAAAAACTTGCGCGAAGTCTTCAATGTGCACAGGTCCAGCATCGGTACGATCAAAGCGACGTATGGCATAGGCCGACGCCCCATATCGGGTGATCCCATCGGGCAATCCGTCGATCGCTTCGAGCGGCACAGTATCTCGCCCACCGCCGACTGCGGATTTCCGAAGTTGCAGAGATTCTCGGCTACAGCTCGAACGGCGCCTTACCCGATGGCACTCGAGCGCTTTCTAGATGCACCAGCGTCAAGCGCGACCTTGTCGACATTCTTGCCCGAGGATTCAATTTCGGGATCCGCAGCGAAAACCTCGTGCCCAGCGACATGATCGCCATTCCGTTGGGGCCGGCGCGCAGCCATGCCGTGGTCGCTGCACCGGCCTGTCTGGCGGAGCGCGGTTTGCCGTGCGTTCCGGCGGACCTTGCCGCGGATAACTGCATCTGCATGCGGCTGCCCAGCGGCGCGCTCCTGCGCTGGCCGTTCGAGGCGGAAGGGCGGCCGCTGATGGTCGATGTCGATGGACCGCTGATGCTGGACTAGGCCAGTCTAGCGCGGATCGCGGTGCTGACCTCGGTCGGAATCGGATTTTTTCAGGGTGTCAGACGTGCGCGATGACATTGCCGCCGGCAGGCTGGTTCAGTTGCTGCCGGAATGGACGCCCCAGCTGGCATCGCTGTGCCTCTACTACCCCAGCCGCCGCAATCCGCCCGCCGCGTTCCGGGCGTTCGTCGCACTTGTGCGCGAACGGGCGCGCGGGCGCGCTGCCTGAATGGCACAGGCCCGGCCAATTTTGCGGCTGACCAGGCCTGTTCCTTCTTTGGTAGGTGTCAGGCTTGGGTCGTCGCCTCGAGTCGGACTTTGATATTCCCCCGCACCGCGTGGGAGTAAGGACCGACGGTGTCGGCCTCGGCCACCAGGGCTTCGGCATCTTGCTTAAATCAATGTCGCCGTATCGATAAGCCCGAGAACGAGCAGCGGATTGAGGCTGGCCTGTAGCCGGTCACCCGATGCTCTGCTTGAACTGAGAAGCACAGTCGGAAAAAGGGGTAGCTTGCAATTGCACGTGGCCCAGATGTGACATCGCAGCCGCATGGCTGACGACAAGAACACATCGACCATCGAAAATCTTCGCAAGATCGCGGCGAGCGCAGCTGACGCCGAAGCTTCCGAGATTGCTGAATTGGCAGACATCAGGCACGCCGACCGGGCAGGCCAAAACCTACGGACCAAACGCCAAAAGGAGGATCACAAGAAGTACAAGCTTGGCGGTATGCTCGTGGGCCTTGGGTTCGGAGAGATCGATGCAGTTGCCTTCGTGGGACTGCTCCGCAATGCGAGTACCTTTGGCGAATGGCTCGCCTTCTGCGCGAAAAGCAAGGGCACAGATGACGTCGCTACGTTGATTCACTTCTTCTTGAGTAAGCCTGGTGTCCTGCAGTGGCTCAAGGAATGGGGCCACGACGCCGAGTATCGCTCGCGCGCCGTTCAGTATCGGGCGTCGGTGAAGGGCTTTGATGAGCATGACGCCACTTCTGCAAAGCGTTGGCGCGCCAATAGCGTCACAGAGCATCAGAAAGCGATAGTGCGGCATATCTGTAAGGTTGATGGCATCGCGATGCCGTCATTCCGCAACCGCGGAGCCGCGTACGATTGGATAAAGGACCATGGCGGCGACACCCGCTACAGCAGGGATCGCCCGCTGCCTCCTACGTGGGAAGAATGGAAGCATCGGTCCTGATCCAGAGACGATGGCGTCTTTAAACCGAATTGCATCGCGGCAGCGCCCACCGGTAACGGACAGATTGGTCGACGACATCCATGAGCGATTGTTGGCCCTCTCGGTCGACGAGGTTGTCGAACTGTCCGGAATGATCGCGAGCCACGTGGATCAGGCTCCCCAACATCTTCCGGCCAGTTTTCGATATGCGGCAGGCAGGCGGCGCTTTATCCGAAGCCGGCGGCGGGTTGATTTTATCGGGATCGAAGTCGCCCACGCTACAGCGAAGGTAGAGGCTGATCGTATGAGCCCGCTCAAAAGACGCTTTGCAGATGTCGGACAGCCTCAATTCGCTTAATCCGATTAGGTTCCTGCCGCTCAGGTTGTAAGTCACCCTCGCCTTACGCGTGCGCTCAGCCTGCTCGAAGCGCAAAGCTGCAGCCAGCAGGGCTATCGCAAGAGGAATATCTTCAAGAAAAATATCAACGGCCCGGGTCGGAGATTTCGCGTCGATCACCTGCAGTAGGCGCTGAATGCCAAGAGCCGCTTTGGCAAAGAATGGGTGAGATAACGTATCGTGAAAAAGCGCCGCGCCCTGCATTGATCGCTTGCTCTCGATTTCCTTGATGAGCTTCTCCAAGCTTGATTGCTCACCCTTGTCTATGATTAGCACGTCTTCCTTTGAGCTAGAGCGCCGTACTCCAAGATCAAATTTGAGATAATGGGAGAATACCTCGCGGATCACGGCCCAGGATTGGCGGACTTTCGCGGTAAGGATGATGGGCGAAAGCCCGTTTCGATATTTCTGGCGCCAGAACGCAACGTTCCACTGCAGATCGAAGCAGCACCAGATGGCTTCAGCCCACTCGAATGCAGCGTGTAGCCGATCTCAATGTGCTGCTTTTGCGCTTTTGCTCACATCCAACGCCTTCATCTCGAAGTGTTGGCGTCAGCGCCTGCCTGCTCCTTCACGACACGAGCGGGCAGATCATTGCACGCGAAGGCTATCGCGCGATCGTTCCACCGCACGGAGGACTTCTTCTTCGCCATGCGTTGCGGCACGGACCTGACTATCAGGCAGGCCCCTGATCTCCCCTCCGCACCCAGCCTGATTGAGCCCCCAGTGACCGATAACCGCGCCGTTCTGCACTGCGAACAGCCAGTGCAATCCGCCACTGCTCTATTTGAATTTAAGTTATCAGCAGCCCCCCCAGAAGGCGCGCAAAGATGCCAATTTGGGGGCATGGTATCAGGATTTTTCGCCTGCTTTGTCCTAGCCTCTCAAGGCGGAAGCCATCGGCGACCGGCTCGATCAACAGAAAGACGGCTAGAACAAATAACGAACATCTCTCAAGCACTGGCACTCGCCAGAACGCCTCCACCACACAGTCATGAGATACCTAGTGACACAGACAAAGACCCATCGTTCAAGCCGACAGACCTTCAACGCTGCAGGCTTCAAGCGCGGCTATGGTTCCGGCCCGATCGGACGCTTCTACCATGACTTCGGGACAGCAGACTGCCCGCTGTTTTCGATGTTCTCCATCGTGAAATACTTCCGTCAGGACACGAGGGAACCCTGCCCCCCTTTGGCGGAGATCATCGGTCCGCGGCTTGCGCCGGCGCCCGCCTACCAAGTCGCCAGTCCTCTAGCCGATGCGCGGCGGGACTTCGTCCTGCCTCATGCTGCGCCCCGCACTATCACCTCGATGGCCGAGCTCATCGCCGCATTCGATATCATCCCGCCGCTGAAGCGGGACGTGATGGTTGAGGTGAAATACATCCTGCAGGCTGGCGCAGCGCCCCACCACGCCTATGAGGCAGTGCGATGCTTTGCCTTTAAGCACTTCGCACATGAGCGTGACCTTGCTGCGATGATGGTGCTGCACCTGCCAGGTAAAAGTGGTTCCAAGGCCCGCAATCACATCCACCTGTTCGTTCCGGCACGGCGTCTCACTGAAGAGGGGTTTGGCGTCGGGGTGGATAACCTCGTTCATGACGAGGGCTGCGCCGAAATTGCCGCAGCCTGGAACAAGTGGCGCCGAGCGATGGCATAAGCCGGTCCGCAGCGTGTGATCCCATGAACGGGATCAATGGGGAGCTGCAAGGATCTGACCAAAGCCGCTTCAGCTTTCGGCAGGTCCACATCAGCATCCTCGCGTTGCGGGAGGTCTACGACAACGCCCCCGTATCTTCCTTTATCTTACGAACCAGCTGCCGACCGAAGGCTTGACGGTGCCAAAGGGGCGAACTGATATGAGCAAATCACTGCCCATCGGCCCAATCTCCCCCGATTGTTCGCCCTGAGCCCAACGTCCCGCTTCTGAGTGTTGCCGTCAGGCTTCGGCCTAGTCGTCATCGTCGTCGTCGAGATCGCGCGTAAGAGATCGACACGCCCTTGCGCTGATGGTTGCGTTCAATGGTATCAGCGGCGTGATCGAGGCGAATGGATAGCTTGCCGTAACAACTCGCCCACACGCTTCCGTCGAGACGGTAAAGGCCACATAAAGGCCTGTGCGTCGCAACTCTCAAAAAGCGTCGCAACCATACGTTGTTGCCAGGGTGGCCGCCCCTCGCAACAGCGATGGCACCTTGCCGCAGCTTGTCCGAAAGGGATCGCTTAACGGACACTTCGTGCGCGCCAGAGCTTAGACCCCCCTCCTGTAAACGATCGCGCAAATTGGCGTTGGATTGGTCGCGCTATTTGTCAGTTGCCTTGCCCTATGACCAGGCAATCACGCGCGGCTTGGACGACGTCGGATGATACGCCTCCGATCTGGTTGAGTGCCATGATCCGTCGCATCTGTGCGAACAGGCGTTCCATGAGACGGAAGTTGCCGCGGGTGATCCGGATCACCACTGCCTTGGCCTCGATTGCTTCAAGGTTTGCCGGATCGAAAGCGATCCCGAATTGGTCGGCATGGGTAGCGAGCAGCAGGTCCATCTCAGTCGCACTCAGCGGCTTGAACTCGTGCACGAATCCGATGCGTGAGCATAATTGCGCGTAGCGAGCGAGCCGCTTTTCCAGACCCGGCATGCCCATCAGGATCAGGCCAAAGCCCCGTTGGTCAGACATGTCGCGCAGTTGTTCGAGCGATTTGATGGACAGACGATCTGCCTCATCGACGACAACGAGGGGACATGCGGTGCGAGCTGCGGCATGCGTCACATTCTCCAAAGAACCGTTGTTCGCGATCGTCAGCCGGGCATAGCCCAGCTTGGTGAGGTTGACCCCCAGCACTGCGTCGATGGACTTGGGAGTGTTGCTGACCGAGACCGTATAGAAGACGGCGCGGTACCGTGCGACCTCATCGGCAATGAGCCCGTCCATCGGTCGGAGGGCTGCAAATTCTCCCAAGTCTGGAAAGCTGGCAAATTTACGTGCGGATCGCGTTTTTCCGACACCCGGTCGGCCGTGGCACACGCCGATGTAGCGATAGTGCGCGCAGGCCTCGGCGAACTCTGCGAACCGCGCATGCTTGCGCGTGGCCAAAAAGGGCTGCTCGACAGGAAACTCAATCGTCAGCGGCGTAGAGCCGGAGGTTCGAGCGGTTGGTGGGCTGGGGAGCCGTATCCTCTTCGTCGCCATTGAAGGCCTCCCTAATCATAAGCGTCTGCATGTCGCGATCCCTGGCGTTGCGCCGTGCCAGCTGGATTGCACGCAGCGATGGGCTGCCCGCGTGCTCGTGGCTGAGCGCGCGGCAGATGAAGCGACCTTCATGGTAGACATGGATTTCGGTCAGATCGCGGGGATCATAAACTGCCTCGACCTGCTCTCCGACGAAGGCGGCAAGCGTGGGTTCGACGTAGCGCCTGCCAATGAGACGGATGCCATCGCGCAGAACCTTTCGGGGCTTGGGCACATGCACGAGCAGCATGTCGAGCTGTTCGCAGCTGTCGGGCATGGCGGGCAAGAACCCGCCCTTTTGCCAGCGCATCACTGGCGGTTCGCCCGTAGTGCTATGGGTGCGGCGATGATAGGTTTCGCACACGAAGGCCTCGAAGCGCGTTGCCAACTCTTCCAACGTCAAGGCCGGATCGGACAATGGTCTGCCCGCGATCGTGTGACCGGGGAGATCCGACAGAAACATCTCATTGATGGTACGGAACACCCGTTCGATCTTGCCGCGTCCGCGCGGGCGGCCCGGCAGTGAATGGATCAGCCGGATCTTGAGAGCGAAGCAGGCCTGCTCAATATGCTCGGAGATGAAATCTGTGCCGTTGTCGACATAGAGCTGTTCGGGAATGCCGCAGATGATCCATTGGGGGTTACCCTTGCGCCAGATCGCATGCCGGAGAGCGAGCGCGGTGTTGAGAGCGCTCGGCGCATCGAGGGAGAGGAAATAGCCGGCGATGGCCCGACTGTGATCATCAAGCACGACGGATAGCCATGGCCGCACCGGCACTCCCTTGTCATCGAGCACCAGGATGTCGAGCATCGTATGATCAGCCTGCCACATCTCGTTCGAGGTCATGGCTTCGCGCCGATGTACGAGCTCATAGTTGTCGCGGTAAGTGGCCGGATCGGAGGTCACGGCGATCCTGGCGGCCGGTATCGCCCTCACGATGCGTGCGACAACCGAATAGCTTGGCGCACGGTGCCCTTCCGTAATTGCGATTGCCTGCACCTTTCGGTGGATTGCGGAATGACGGCGATTGCGGCTCTCCCGGAGAAGTATAAGGCTCGCATTGTGCGGCTCGGCAAGGCAGGCCTCAGCCCACCAGACTAATGGCTCTCCTCGCGGCCAAAACTGGAAGCCAGGATGCCGACCAGCCCGTTCATCGCAGTCTCGTAATAGGCTCCGCGGAAATGCTGGTCGTACCTCTCGACCGCCGCGTCGATCTGCGCGCGCGGATACATTCGTCCGCCGACCATCAGGAACTGCCAGTCCTGCACCGCTGCCAAACCGGGATCCGAGCCCTTGCGCAGGATCAGCAGGTCGGCAAAGTTGCCAACCGCGATCCGGCCAACCTTGCCTCGATCGACATGGCGGCCATTGACCTCAGTCGCAGCGCCGAGTGCAGCTTCGTCGCTGCCGAAGGCCTCCGACAGCATCGCCAGTTGGAGATGCAGGGACTCGCCCGGCACGACATAGGGCATGACGACATCCGTTCCCGCCAGCACATCGATGCCTGCCAGACGGGCCATGCCGACAAAGGCGAGTTCCGCCGCAATGCCATCGAGGTCGGCTGCGACGGCTTCGGCGGTTACAGGATGCGCGACGATCATTGGCCAGGCCCGTTCCCAAAACTCCGGGAGATGCCGCAGGCCTTCGGTCGGAGGGAAACGCTGCCGGTCAGATGCAGTCAGCCGTGCCTTCTGGTTCGCCTGCGTGGGCAGGATCGCAATGCGGTTGGCCTTCATCAGCGCGATCACTTCGGCAATGTCTGCCTCGGTCATGGCGGACACATCCTGGCTGCGATAATCGGCATCCTCGGGCGGCGGCTTGTGGAGATAAGGAATCCCGTTGAAATGCTGGACCTCGAAATCGGACACATCGCGCAGGTTCACCGCGTGCGGCGTATGGCCAACAAGCGGCAGGCCTAGCCGCTTCGCTTCGGACACGACCGCCTTGAAGGCATCCTGAGGCAGGGCCGTGTAGGTCTTGATGCAGCTGCTGCCGCTCGCCTTGAGCGTCTTCACGGCGTTGATCGCCTGCGGTCCGTCAACGATCCGCAAGGCGCTGGGCCAACTTGGCCGCTCGCCGTCCAGCACCGGGCCGCAGCGGTACATCCGAGGGCCGGCGATCCGCCCTGCCGCGATGTCGGCTTGGAGATAGGCGATGCTGTCATCGGTCTGGCCGAGGTCGCGCACACTCGTCACCCCGTACTTCAGGTAGAGGAGTGAAAACAGGCGCTGGTTGCCGATCGCGAGTTGGGGCGGGGTGTGAACATGGGCGTCGATCAGGCCCGGCATGACGATACAGTCCGGGCAGATCGGCGGATCATCTTCTGGCCCGGCTGGTCGGATTTGAACGATGAGCCCGTTTTTGACGACAATGGTCTGATCGGGCTGCAAGGGCTCGCCGGGGTTCCAGATCGTAACCCTTGCAATCATCCGGTCGGAACGAGGCGGCACCATAACATCGGGCGGCAACAGCATCCAGACGCCGAGCGACACGGCAAGGGCAAGCACCCCAAGAATGCCCAGCGACCAGAAGCCAATCCGTCGAACCATGCAGCTCCGCAGCGGACAATGGCGAATATTCGGCTGCCGCTGATGATTTATCTCAGCAACAGTGACTTGAGCGCAAGAGCTACAGTGAGAGCAACCGCATAATGGCCGGTAACAGGGGATCGGTCGATGCGCTTGCAATGCCCGCTTCGGGGTCGATTGCTGAACGGCAGAAATTCTTCACGATCAGGGCAAAGCCGACATGCCGCTTTCGGGATCGCGCGGGGCCCCGGCGCATGACCGGAGATGGGTGGTTTTGAGACCGGCAGCTTTTCAAACTGCTTGAACAATATCCCGTCATTTCAGGCACGCAGTTGGCGCTGATAGCCCGCCCCGTCGCGCAGTAACCCGGCCACCGCGTCGGCAGCGACGGGCCGTGAAAACAGATAGCCCTGAATATTCTGGCAACCCTCGCGCTCGAGCACTTCAAACTGAGCAACGTCCTCCACGCCTTCCGCAAGCGTCTCCATTCCCAGTGCCGCCGCCAATGTGGTGATCGCGCGGATCACCGCATGGCTATTGCCGCTGGTGCCCAGATCCTCGACAAAGCTCCTATCTATCTTGACCTTGTCGAATGGGAAGGACCGCAAGTAGCTTAAGGACGAATAGCCCGTCCCGAAATCGTCGAGCGCAATCTTTACCCCGAGACTGCGCAAGCTGTGCAGTGTGCTCAGTGTCTGCTCGACATCGGCGATAAAGATGCTCTCGGTGATCTCCAGTTCCAGCCGATGCGGCGCCAGGCCGCTCGCTGAGAGCGCGGACAGCACCGTACTGGCGATTCCGGTCGCAGCGAACTGTTTTGGGCTCACGTTTACCGCGACCGAGACATCGGTAGGCCACAAGCTCGCCTGGTGGCACGCCTCGCGCAGCACCCACTCCCCGATCGGAACGATCAGTCCGGTTTCTTCGGCGAGCGGCACGAACTCCGCCGGGCTCACCCGACCGCGCGTCGGGTGGTTCCAGCGCAACAACGCCTCGAACCCGGTCAGGCGCTTTTCGGCGAGGCTGTACAGAGGCTGGAAGTTGAGCTCGAATCCGCCTTCTTTGATCGCGGCGCGCAGGTCCAGCTCCATCTGGCGGCGTAGGCGGGCGGCTTCGTCAAGAGCCGGTTCGAAGAAGTGGTAGGTCGATTTGCCTTCGTGCTTGGCTCGGTAGAGAGCCAGATCGGCGTTCTTCATCAGAGTGATGCCGTCCTCACCATCGCCAGGGGCGATGGCAATTCCGATGCTGGCGCTGGAACTCGCCGCCTGTCCATTGATCGTCAGCGGGCGGTTGAAGCAGGCCTGCAGGCGATCGGCGATGTTGCCGAGGCTTGCCTTTTCGTCGATCCCATCGATCAGCACTGCGAATTCATCCCCGCCGAGCCGCGAGATGAGAGCGTCGTGCAGATCTTCCTTCAGATGTTCGGCCACCATCCGCAGCAAGGCGTCTCCCGCCGGATGGCCGAGCGTGTCGTTGACCATCTTGAAGTCATCAAGATCGATATAAGCGACCAGCACTTGCTCCCCCGACCGACGACGTGCGAGCTGGTTGGCGAGCTGTTCGGTGAAAAGCTTGCGGTTGGGCAGACCGGTGAGGCCATCATGCAGGCCGACATGGATGATCTTGCGCTCCCGCTCCTCGATCGCGGCGATCATCTGGTTGAAGCTGTCCGCTAGCCGCCCGATCTCGTCATCGGTCTCAACGGTCAGGTTGACCTCGCGACCCTCGCCGATCAGTCGGGTTGCCTCGTCCAGCTCCTGAAGCGGTTCGGTGACGGATCGCGCGACCTTCCAGCTGAGGCCTAGAACCAGTGCGATGCCCCCGGCGGCGAGCAGGATCAACCACGATTTGAGACTGGCATAGGCGGCAAGCGATTCGGCGAGGCCGTGGCGCAGCACCAGCCGGGGGGCGATGCCGTCCTGCAACACGGCAAGATCGGAGACGTGATAGAGGAAGCGCTCGCCTGCTGCTTCGCGTTCGAACACGGCATTGGCGGTCGCGCCGCGCAGCCATTCGGGCTGAGTGCTGCCTTCGGCGACCTGCGCTTGGAGCGCGATCGGGGCGAGTTCGACGAGGCGGTCAAGCTCGGCGCGGTTCAGCGGCTGGGCGATCACCAGCCAGCCGATCAGATCAGGCGCTTCGATGGGTGCGGCAGCGGCGAGCGCGAGCCCCTGCCCCGAGGCGATGATCCCGCGAGTCTCGCCCGCGTCGAGCCGGGCCCACAGGGTTTCGGGTGCAGGCACTCCGCTGGCATCGGCGGCGAGCACCTCGCCCTCCAGCGTCAGCACAAAGGCCATGTCACTACGCACCCGCTCTTCAAGGCTGGTGAGTGCGCTGGAGATGGTCGGCGCGTCGCCGGTGGCGACGGCCTCGCGAAAGCCGAAGTCGTGCGCCAACACCCCAGCCTGATCGCCCATCTGGCGCGCGCGGGCGGCGAGGATTTCGTCGAACACCCGGGCGTTGGCCTCCAGATCGCGTGCAGCACTCGCCTCACCGAAGCGCGACAGGCCCTCGGCAGCGAGTGAGACGATCACACCCAGCACCATGGCGAACAGCCCGGCATATAGGAGCGCGATGCGCGCGCTGAGTGTGCCGAAGCGCAGGGCGGCAAGACGGGCGAAAGGGCGGAGCTCGGCCTTCATCGCAGGGCGACCTTAAGCTTTTGGTTCTGCGCTCCGCCAGTGATGGTGATGGCCGATGCGCTTTCATTACCCGGTGCGCGCAGGGTCGGGTGCCACACCGTCAGCCGCGCCGCGCCGGCCGCCATGCCGGTGAGGGTGACATAGCCGTTGTTATCCGTCTTGCCCGCAAACGGTGTGTCGGTGACGCGAATATAGCCACGCATCTGATCGTGGATATTGCATCCTAGTTTGACGCTGCCCGCGATATTGAAGGTGTGCGTGCGGGTCTGATCTCGCCCGTAAAGTTCGATCTCAAAGCGCGCGGGCTTGGAGAACGAATAGATCGAATGGCGGACATTATCGAGGTTGGGGAAGGCAACCGTGCTCCCACGCGCCACAATCAGCGTGCCGGGCATGAAGTTCTGGTTCTTCTGTGCCATGCCCATCTTCCAGGGAAAGCGAATTGCGCCGGCGGGGGACTTGCTGGCATGGAGTTCAACCACCGCATCGCGCACCGGTACACCGTTGTCGTCCACCACCTGCACGCGCACGGCGGCGGGGGGCGCTGGGGCGGCGCTGACGAGGCCGGTGAGCGCTGAGGCAAGAGCGGCGACGAGTGCCGTAGCGAAGACGCGGAGGGACAGAATTTTGCGCATGATCTCAGACGAGTGCTTAGAGCGGACTCATTAAGAAACCCTCGCCAGATGGTTTACAGACAGTTTACGCTTTGCGGTTAACTACCGTTTCGATGACGCTTTTTCCTGCTACCTTGCTTGCTCTCGCTGTCCCTGATGCCGCGCCGCAGATCGCCTATGCCCCGGTGCTCGATGCTTCGGCGGAGGCCCCCGCCGCCGTTCCCGCAATTGCCCCTGTCCCGCTACCGCTCGACATCGCGCAGACCACCCACGCGCTGGCACCGCTGCGCGAGGCGATGGCGGGCGACGGCGTGCGGATCGGCAAGGTCGACGTGCTAAATGGCGGCAAGCTGCTGCTCACCAACGGCGTCACCACGGTCGAGGGTTCCTCGGGCGGGGGTCTGGCGCGCTGGGCCACCATCGGCGGGCGGCAAATGGCGGGCGGCATCGGTCTGTCGGCCCATGGTACTGCTATCGAACTGCCCGATTTTGGCTGGCGCTCCTATGGCGTGCTGCTGGGACTGGGCGACCGGGTGGAACTCAGCATCGCGCGCGCCGATTTCGACACGCGCGACGTGGGCCCCCTGTTGGGGATCGGGCGGGGCTACACCTTGAATCTCGATACCTTCGGCGCAAAGCTGCGCGTGGCGGGCGATGCCGTCTATGGCGACACCTGGCTGCCCCAAATCGCGATTGGCGTGGAACACAAGCGCAGCCGTGACGGCGCTTTGGTGCGCGCCTTGGGTGCCAGCGAGGCGAGCGGTACGGACTACACCCTCAGCGCCACCAAGCTACTTCTGGCGCAAAGCCTGCTCGTTAATGGCACCCTTCGCTACACCGAGGCGAATGAGCTGGGCCTTCTCGGTTTCGGGTCTGCCAATGCCGGCTACCGTGTGCAGTTTGAAGGATCGCTCGGATACCAGCTGTCGCGCCGCGCGGTGATCGGGGCCGAGTATCGCAAAAAGCCGGACAATCTTGGCCTTGGCGATGATGACTGGATGGACCTGTTCGCCGCCTATGCTCTGACCGATCACCTGACCCTGACGGTGGCCTATGTCGATCTGGGTTCAGTCGCAACCTTCTCCGATCAGCGCGGCGGGTTCTTGTCCGCGCAGGTCGCGTTCTAACATCCCGGAGCTGTGCCACCATGCTGCTGACCACCGCCACCACCGCCGCGCTCATGCTGCTGCAGCAGGCCCCTGCCGAGGGCACCGACTGGGATGCCGAATTCGGGGTCGAAGTGAAGGAGCGCGACCCGGTGACAGGCGAGTTGCCGGTCGATCCCTACCCCCAATCGAACGCCAATGCCGGGGCTGTCCCCTTTGACAGCGCGCGGCTGGCCGAGGCCTTCGGCGGGCGAGAGGGGATCCGCAAGATCGCCCAACGCACGGTCGAGCTTAGCGAAGCCGACCCCCGCATAGCCGAGATCTTCGCCAGTCATGACATGGTGCGCCTGAAGCGCACGCTCTTCGAACAGTTCTGCTATCTGCTAGGCGCAGGCTGCGATTACACCGGGCGCGACATGCGCAGCACTCATGCCGACATGGGCGTGACCAAGGCCGACATGAACGCGTTAGTCGAGAACCTGCAGGCCGCCATGCGTGAAGCCAGGGTGCCCTTTGCCGCGCAAAACCGCCTGTTAGCGAAACTCGCGCCGATGTCGGCAGAAGTGGTGACGCGCTGAGCCTGATTATGCCCGGTCCGGGGTCGGTTGCTGAATGGCAGATGTAATTCGTGAGCCGGGGAAAGCCGCCGTGCCGGTTTCCCATCCCAAATCAGCCAGAGCATGCCCGAATGCAGGATATCGCCCTGCGAGAGACCCACATCGTTGCCCTTATTCGGACACGGATGGCGCGCGTTCGTTGGCCGTAGGGCCTTCGGTGATGATGAAGCTGTTCATGGTGCTGAGCGCCGAGGCGGTGCTGTCGCTGGGGTCGGTGACCGAGGCGGCAATCTCGATCAGATAAACGCCGGTCTGGGCCACCGCTTCGGGCAGGCTGAGGACGAACATCGTGTCCCGGCGCGCTTCGTCTGCGGTAGCGGCGTCATGCAGCACCAGACGCCGCTGATCGGGGGTGATGATGGTAACATTGACCAGATCGGTCTCGGCCGCGAAGATCAGCGTGATCGCATCGAGCGGGGCGGCGATCTCTTCCTGATTGGCGGGGAAGCTGGCGGCCAGCTCGGGAGCGGGGAGTTCGGCGGTGGCGGGTGCGGCGGTGAGGACCGCAGCCAGCAGCGCGGCGAGGATCGGGGCCAGACGCATCGGCATACTCCTGTTGATCGGGCAAGGCGGCAAAAGGCGGGAGCGCGGCGTCGCGGCCGCGCTCCCGCAAGTGTTCGACGGGGGCCGGGTCGCAAATGGCCCCCGTGAACCTAGAACGCCCGCCCCCTGTTGCATTGGCGCGCGCGTTCGAGCTGAAAGATGGTGCGGCGGGGCCGGACGGTGAGCGTCCGGCCCCGCCAAAGGGGTTAGCAGCCCGCGGCCTTTTTCTTCTTCTTGCCGAGCCCGCCGAGCATTCCGCCCAGCACCGCCCCGGCATCCCCGCCCACCGCGCCGCCGATGGCAGCGCCTGTGGCCGAGCCGCTGTCGGTGGTGCACTGCGCGGTCTGCTGGGCTGCGGGCTGATCGCCGGAGGATTCCGAGGAGGAAGTGCTCGCGGCAGCCTGCGCCCCGCCCTTGGGGCCATAGGCGGCGACCATCGAGGGATAGTTCTCGGTGTCGTTGCCCTGTGCCGGGTAGTTCGCGCCATTGGCCGTGTAGATCGCATTGAAATCGCGGGTGGCCTCCACCTCGGCCTGCTTGCGGGTGATGACGTTCGCGTCACCGGTGCAATAGAGGCCCCATTCGTCGATCTCGTTGCTGTTGCAGGCACCATCCTTGCGCCGCGATTTGGGCGCGGGCGAGAGGGTGGTGGTGCAGATGGTCATGTCCGACTTGGAGAAATAACCAAGCGGACAGCGGTCGAGGGGGTTTGCCTTGGTGATCGTCCCGTAGGAGACGAGCCGGTCGGCGGCGGAACCTTGGAACGAGCTTGAACTGCTGGACGATGACGCGCTCGACGCCTTGTCCTCTTTCGCTTCGCAGAAGGTGTAGTGGGCTTCGTAGCCGTCAGCACATTTTTCCGAGCCTTGCCTGGGGTAGGCGGGTCTCGAGTTCTTGTTCGGGTAGCAAGCGTAGTTGGGGTCGGGAGACCGCCTGATCTTGTCCCAGGTTTTCGGGCAGCTGCTGTATTCGGGCAATGGCATTTTGGTCAGTCCCCCTTGCGCCATCGCCGGGCTGGCAAAGGGAATGGCGGCAAACGCCATCGCCGCTCCAGCGGCGAGCGTGGTGATCATCTTCATGATGTGAAACTCCTGAAAGATCGCGAATAATCGGGACGGGGTCGGATCAGGGCTTTTTGGTCGAACACCACACGCGGTAGACTTCGTAATAGCCCGACGCGCAGCTCTCGCTTTCCTTCTTGGCATAGACCTTGGGCGCGGTGGTGCCCATCGGCTCGCACACGCTGGTGCTGCCATCGGGATGGCGCCAGCCCGACGGGCACGGGGCGGCCTTGCTGGTCTTCACGATCGCCTCGCGGTTTTGGCCCTGCGCATGGGCGGGCGCGGCGAACCCAGCGAGGGCGAGGCTGCCGACCAGGGCGAGGTTGGCAAGGCTCAGCGCCCCGGCGATAAGCACGCGGCTACGGTTGGTGGCTTGGATCATGGTTTCCTCCTGTTGCTGATGAATTCAGTGGCAACAGGATTAGGCGGGCGGGCGGCGGTGCGGCATCCCATGCGCCATGTCTCCCATATCATGGGATGCCGCGCCTGTCGCGCGGGGCTACTGTCCCCCTTCGGTGGGCGTGAAGGTGACGAACAGCACGTCGAGATCATGGGTTGGTTCGTAGTTGGTCTTGATGACTTCGAACCGGGTGGGGCTGACTTTCTTCAGCCCATCCATGCACAGGCTGACGAGGCGATCGGGGTAGCCCTTGTCCACTGTCAGCCGGAAGCGCCCGATTGGCCCACGCCAGTTGGCCCCCGGCGACAGGCTGTAGCCGATCCAGCCTTCGACCGGGAAGACATTGTAATTCTTGGTACCATCGGCGTTATAGCGCTTGCGGTCATAGCCGCGCATGAACGCATCATCGACGCAGAAGCGGGCGGCGTAATCGCTGTCAGGGCTGAGCGCCATGCCGCGATATTCGCGGTCGAGCGCGCTGGCCACCGTGCCGCCCTGCATCGGGGTGTAACTGTGCTCCACGGTGATGGGCACGCCGGGCGGGAAGGTCTGGGTGCGCACGAAGCTGGTCTCGACGCTCCAGAACGGGCGAACCTTGCCCGGCTCATCCTCGTCCATCGCCAGCAGGCCTTCACCGGTGAGCGCATATTTCTCGGCATCGGGCAGGGCATTGATCCGGGAGACGAAATCCGGGTCTTCCCAGTGCCGCGCGGGCCAGCCGAGTTCCTTCAACCGCTTGTCGACATCCACGCCGGCGACCTTGGCGATGTCGATCCGCATCAGGCCGACTGCCTTACCGTCGACGCGGGTTTCCATGTCGATTTGGCCCCAATCGGGATAGGCCAGCTCGGTCCATTCCGGATCCGCGCCCGGCAGCGGCACAGCGGGCAGCGGGAAGGCCACCAGCAGCGTGATCGGCGCGGCGGAGTGATTGGTATAGCTGTAGCGCACCCGCACCTTATCAAAGCTTAGGAACAGGTCTTCGGCGTCCATGCTGATCTGATCGTTCTTTTCGAAGATCAGCCCGCCCAGCGCGATTTGCGCTTCGGTATCGTTGGCGAGCGCAGGCGCGGCCGCCAGCGCGGCGGCGAGTGCGAAGGAAGCGGCGCGCATCACTCGGCGCTCCATGCTGAACGGTCGATCCATTCGCCGAGGCGCTCGATGCGGCTTTCATAGGCAAAGGCGATGCACGCCTGCCGATCGTCGCGGCGCTTCATGCACAGATTGCGGTTGGCGATGAATTCGCGCTGCTCACGCAGGAGTCGGGCGGCTTCGAGCGGCGGCGTTGCAAGCTTGGCCCGCTCGTAATCGAGGCCCATGGTGCGGTCGAGGATCGAGAGTTCGCGGTCCTTGCAGATCAACTGATCGATGGTGCCTTTGCGGGCCTTGGCGCAATCGAAGCTCGGCGCGACGGTGTGCGGCGGGATTGCTCCGACCTGTGCAGCCGAAGGCGCGGGCAAAAGGCCTATTACCGCGAAGGCAAGCGCCAGCCTACCAATCCTCAATCCTTGCATCGTATACCCCTGATTGCCTGTTTGTCCCGTTCTAGACGCATGTTTCATCAGGGGGCAGCGGGCATTTCATGGTGCCATATCGCGGCCTTCGCCGCGATTGGCCACTTCCCAAACCGGAGCGATTGCGGCAACCACGACTGGCAACCGGGGGGGGGTGTAAGTGATCGGGAATCTGAAGCGTTTTCATTGGCGTCAGCTGGGAATTTTCATCGCTGCGCTAATCGCGATCCAGCTTGCCTTCTGGCTGGTGATCAACCCCCTCAGCGGCACCGACCACGCGGCGATGCCGGAGACCGCCGAGATCGTTGGCACCTCGATCGCCCGGCTCGACAGACCGAGCTTCGCTGCCGCCGCCAGGGCGCAGCACAAGCCTGCGGAGCTGCCCTTCACCCACTGCTGCGACACCGCGATCTTCAGCGTGAAGATGCAGTTCAAGGTCGATGCCGTGCCCGCCCACGGCCTCGGGATCATTTCCACCGTACAGGTCGACAACTACCGCCTTGCCGTCAACGGTTCGACCCTGTTCGCGCGAGGCAGCCTGGTGCCGGGCGCGGTCACCTTCGACGGGCAGCGCACCTTCCTCACCCGCATTCCCGCAGGCCTGTTACGGCCCGGAATCAACGAGGTGCACTACATCACCGTGCGTGACGGCTTTCCCTACACCGACATCATCCCGCCGCTGATCGCCGATTTCGACGAGCTCGACGCCTTCAGCGCGGCGCGCCTCTACATGATCCGCGATTTCTACATCCCCTGTGCGGCGGTGCTGGGGATGCTGGGGCTGCTGGCGGCGATCATGACCTTTCGCTCGGACGACTGGCGCTTCGCCGCCTGGTTGAGCGCGCTATGCGCGGGCTTTGTCGCCTACATGACCTATACCCTGTGGCTCACCCCACCGCTTGATGGCGCAGGGCGGATGGCGGCCTTCTTCGTGATCTACACTTTCGTGCCCACGGCCCTGCTGTGCTTCGTCGACAGCTGGACCGGCGCGCCGGTGCGCTGGCTGCAAGCCGGAGCGATGTCGATCTATGGGGGAGTGCTGCTGCTCAACTTCTGGCATATCTACGCCGTGCCGATGCCCGAAGGCTATGATCGCCCGACGGAGATCTGGATCTGGTATCTGATGGCCTTTGCCATCCTCGCGGCGGTGCGGCTTGTCTGGCACTTTGCCAGGCGGCAAGAGACCCGCTGGATCGAAAGCGCGTTGCTGACGGTCATGGTGACGGCGCTGGTGCTGGATGCGCTGTCCCAGTGGTTCCCCGAATGGCGCCTGCGCGAAGGCAACCTGCTCAATACCTCACCTTTCCTGTTGCTGGCGATGACGGCAGCTTTCCTCGCGCGCAATTTTCGCCTGTTCCAGTCGCAGGGAGCGCTCAACGCTGCGCTTCAGGAAAAGGTCGCCCTGCGCGAGGCCGAGCTGGCCGAGGCGGCTTTGCGCGAGCAGGCCCTGGTGCGCGCACAGGCCCATGACGAAGAACGCCGCAGGATCATGCGCGATCTGCACGATGGCCTTGGCAGCCAGCTGATGACGATGATGCTGAGCGCTCGGCTGGGCGAGGCCGATCCCCCCAAGGTCGCCGAGGGCTTGCAAAGCGTGATCGACGAGATGCGGCTGATGGTGGATTCGATGGATTCCGTGGGAGAGTCGCTCGAAGCCGCGCTCGCTACCTTCCGCGCCCGTATCCAGCCTCGCGTCGAGGCGGCGGGCTTTGCCTTCCGCTGGAGCCAACCCACTGCGTTCGCTGCCCCCGATCTTGGTCCGCGCGACGTGTTGCAGGTGTTCCGCATCATGCAGGAAGCTGTCACCAACGCGCTCAAGCATTCGGGCGGGAGCGAGATTTCGGTCCAGATCGTACAGCGCAGCGAGGGCGGTGGCGGCGATGCAGTCGAAATCTCGATTGCCGACAATGGCAGTGGCGGGGCTGCCGATGGCGGTTCTGGGCGCGGTCTTGCAAATATGCGTGTCCGCGCGAGGTCGGTAGGTGCTGACTATGCCTTGCACGCCAGCCCTGGTGACGGCACCTGCGTCACCCTCACTTTGCGCCAGCCCGCGCTCAGTGCACATCCCATATAATCGGCCATCTCATGGGATACGCCCCGTCCGGCAAACGCGCTAGGACCGCTGCATGACCGATCCGCAGCCTAGCGTCCCTACCCGCATCGCGATCATCGAGGATGAACCGGCGGTGCGCCGCTATTTCATGCAAATCATGGGCATGGCCGAAAGCTATGACGTCATCGCCATGGCCCCCGATCTGGCAACCGGGCGCGGGCTGATCGCGCTTCAGCCCGATCTGTTCCTGATGGATATCGGCCTGCCGGACGGCAATGGCTATGATCTGGTGCCCGAGATCAAGGCCGGATGCGCCGCCAAGGTGCTGATCATCAGTTCCTTTGGCGACCGCGAAACGGTCGTGAGGGCCCTCGGAGCGGGGGCCGATGGCTACCTGCTCAAGGACAGCACGCCGCAGCAAATTCTCGATGGCATCGCGATCACACTCGATGGCGGCGCGCCGGTCAGTCCGGCTGCGGCGGTTTATCTGCTCGATCTGCTGCGCGCCCCGCAGGCCGCCCCGCCAAGCGCGGCTGATGATGCTCCCGATGACCGGCTCACCGTCCGCGAAACCGAACTGCTGCGCGTCTTTGCGGAAGGCAAGAGCTACAAGGAAGCCGCGCGCATGCTGGGCATCTCGCCCCACACCGTGGGCACCCATGTCAAGGCGATTTACCGCAAGCTCGAAGTCAACTCGCGCAGCGATGCCATCCGCCAGGCATTCCACAAATGACGAAAGGCGGTGTTGCGATGCGGAGCTCCATGCTTATGGCAGCCTGCACGGCGATGATGGCAAGCCCTGCGGTGGCCGAGAAAATGGACCCGCGCGACATGCTTGTCGCCTCCAGCCCTGCCAAGGGCAGCATTGTCGCGGAAGGGATCGACACCATCGTGCTGACCTTTGCCGAACCCGCCGAGATTGTCAGCGTGACGGTGCGCCTGCCAGACGACACGGAAGTTAGCGCAGAGCCCGAAACACTATCACTCCGCCGAAAGCAAAGGCTTGTCCGCTATCGGTTGCCCGGTACACTAAAAACGGCAGGCGGCTACAAGATCTCATACCTCCTGACATCCAGATCGTTCAAATCGCTTAATGGCTTCATAGATTTCGAGATTGCAGGAGATCCCGGATCGACTGTTCCCGGCACTCCCATTGCCCTACGGCCACAAGAGCGCGAGTAGCCCGCTCGTTAGGTTTACTCGAAGAACGGGGGCGCTATGGTCAAAGGTACGACCACCCCCAGCCACTAAAGGGCCGATTAATCTCCCCCGCTCGAGTTAGTGCGAGTTCATCTCTGGTATGAGGTCGCTTTCAGAATTTCGGCTTTCAGCTGAAGCCGACTGACCGTTATTGGCAGTTACGGACATTCAGCCTGCGGTTTAGGAACGGAGCCGGGGCTGATTGATGCAATAATCCCGCTTACGACGACCCGCCGACCGTTCGAGACGGCCGGCGGGCGTGTGGTTGGTTCGGTCAGTGCGGCTCGCTTCCAGTCACGGGCACCGGCGCTGCCTCGCCCGCCCGGTCCGGCTCGCCCGCTCCGCCCCGCGCTTCGCCAGCGACCAGCGCGTTGCCCGATGCGCTGAACATGCCCGCAGGCAGCGCCCGCGTGACCTTGCCCTGTCTGACAACGACCTGCTGGATCTCGCCGCGTCCATTGGCGATCACCTCGCGCACCTTGCCGAGCGAAGCGCCATCCGGTGTCATCACCGGCATGCCCGGCGCGACGCTGGTCATTCCCTGCCCTGCCGCCGCTGCCGAACCTGCGACGGCGAGCGCCGAGGGCATCAGCGAGGCCGAGCCTTCACCGCCCGCGCTGCCGCTTCCGCTGCCCTCGCGCGAGACCCCGCCGAGAGCCGGGATTGCGGGCATGCCGGGCATCGGCGCGTTCTGGGCGGCGCCGCGTGCCGTGCTCACGGCGCTACCGGCGGAGCTCGCGGCGAAGGACTTGGCGGTGCCCGCCACCGGAGCGAGGGTGCCGCTCACGGCATCGGTGCCGATCAACTGCGCATTCGCACTGCCCTGGCCGCTGGCCGATCCGCTCCCGCTCGCCTGCGTCATGCCGCCCGTCGGGGGCACGATCAGATCGGCGAGGCTGGCGGTCGAACCGGTGATCGAACCTTCGGCGCTGCGCTCGGCCTGAACGGTGCCCCTGCGCGCATCTACCGACTGGCTGCCACGGGTCGAGCCGCGACCGCTCACGGTGCTGTCGACCGTGCCGCGCACGGTAGTGGTGGTGCGTTCGATGGTGCCGCCGAGCGTTCCGCCGAGGCCACCACCCAAACCGCCGCCGAGGCCACCGCTTCCGCCGAGCAGCTGCGCCTGTGCGGCAGCGGGGATCAGTGCGATAGCGCTTGCGGCGAGGATAAGCTTCTTCATGTCCGTCTCCTTTCGGGTGTCCAGCGGGCCATCACCGGCCCGCTCGAAAGGAAAACGAATGGGACCCGGCGCGTAATGCATGGCCCTGCGCAAAAATCATTCCCGCTGGCCGCAGCTCCCGCACAGCAAGCCGCGCCCGAAGGTTGCGTCGGCGCCCTTGGGCCCGAGATCGCGGGCCTCGGCGTCGAGCCGCGGACGCCATGCCCCGCCGCCGCCCAGCGCGGCCGCCACGCGCGCAGCGGCGAGAGGGGCGGCAAAGCTGGTGCCGCGCCATGCCTTGATCCGGCCACGGGCATCGCGCGCATGGACCCCGGCTCCCGGCGCGGCGTAATCGAGATGCCGTGCCCGTCCTGCCTCGATCAGGGCACGCCCCTTGCGGTCGACGCCCGTGATCGCGAGGACGCCCTCATAGGACGCCGGATAGGCGGGCGGCGCGGCGGGGCCATCATTGCCGACAGCGGCGATCACCACCACGCCCTTGCCCCGCGCGGCGGCGACGGCGCGCTCGACCAGAGCGTTGCGCGGGCCGACGAGGCTGACCGTTATCACCTGGCAGCCATTTGCGGTCAGCCAGCCGAGCGCCCGGGCGATTGCCGATGCATTGCCGCCCGCCGGGTCCTTGCCATAGACATCTGCCACCCAGAGCCGGGTCGCGCCATGATCGTGCAGCAGGTTGGCGACCGCGCTGCCGTGGTCCGAGGGATGCGGTGCGTCTGCGGCAAAGCCCTTTTGCCCCTGCACCGGCACGGATGCGCCGACCCCGCCATCGATGATCCCGACCTTGACGGTCGCCGTGCGGCTGGCCGCTTGTGCCGCTGCCGCAACTGGAAGCGTGCGCGGGCCTGTATGCGATCCCGCCTCCCAATGGAGCGTATCGGCCTCGATCTGCGCCCCGGGCGCGAGGGCAGCGGCGCGTACCTGCGCATCCGCCAGCGTCATACCGACGGGAACGCCGAGGCGGGCGAAGGCAATGCCCAGCCCGTCAATCTCCTCGCGGGCCAGCACGCGGAAGCCCGCCTGCTCGATCACGCGGAGTTCCGCTTCGGACGCGCCCGTCGCTAGCAGCTCACCGCGCCGGGCAAGGTTGCCCGCTGCATCGCGCTCGATCGATTGGGGATTGGCGCCAAGCAGCCGTTCGAGCGTGCGTTCGCGCAGTCGCAGCAGCCGACGGGCCTCACGCTCGGATAAGGCTCTTGCCGCGCCGACCGTCTGGTCGAGCTGCCCGCCGACATCGCCGAGCACCTCGCCCACCGGCGGCACGCGTACCGGCACACCGGGCATCTGAAGCTGCGCCGCGAGCGGCCCCGCAAGCGCCCCCGCGAGCATCGCGAAAGCCAGAAGTCTCGTCCTAGCGCGCATGATTGTGTTCTTCCTCCAATCCGCATTAAGCATGGATGAAACGGACAAGCCCATCCGTTTCATCCGCAGAAAGGCATGGAACGCTGCCCCAGAGCTTCGAAAACCAGGTGCTCGATCTGCTGCCGCGCCTGCGGCGGTTCGCGATCGGGCTTGCCGGGTCGAGGCCCGACGGCGACGACCTGTGCCAGATGACCATAGAACGCGCCCTCGCCCGCCGTGAGCAATGGCAGGAAGGCACGCGGCTCGACAGCTGGATGTACCGGATCATGCGCAACATCTTCATCGACGAGGCCCGGGCTACTTCGCGCCGCCGTGAGACCTTCGTGGACCCCGACGCCGGGCTATCGGTCGGCGGCGACGGGGCGCAGGAAGCGGTGGTTGAGCTGTCGCTGGTCGACCGCGCCATGGCGCGCCTGCCCGAAGAACAGCGCGAGGCGGTGCTGCTAGTGATGGTGGAGGGATGGTCCTACAAGGAGGCGGCCGAGATCGTCGGCTGCCCTGTGGGCACGCTCAATTCGCGGCTGGTGCGCGGGCGCGACGCGCTGATGGCGATGCTGGAGGATGCAGAATGCGCGTGACCGAAGAATTGCTGGCCGCCTATGCCGATGGCGAGCTTGACCCGGCCCGGCAGGCCGAGGTTGAGTCGGCGATCGCCGACGACCCGGCGCTCGGCCGCAAGGTGGCGGCGCACCGCGCGTTGAAGGTGACCCTCGCCGCGCATTACGCGCCGATCGCGCAAGAGCCGGTGCCGCCCAGCCTTGCGGCGCTGCTCGCCACACCGGCGCAGAACAGCGGCGGGGGCGCGGCGGAGGTAGTCAGCCTCGCCGCCGCCCGGCAGAAACGCGGCCTGCCGGCGGCGTTAAGGCGCTGGGCGCCCCTTGCAGGTCCTGCCCTCGCGGCCTCGCTGATCCTCGCGATCGTGCAGCCGTGGCAGGCGGGCACGCCCGAAGGTTATGCCGGGGGCGATCTGGCCGCCGCGCTCGATACGCAGCTGGCCGCCACGCAGGTGGATCAGACAGGCACCCGCATCCTCCTCAGCTTCGCGCGCGCCGATGGCGATCTGTGCCGGGCGTGGCGCGGAGCCGACAGCGGCGGGATCGCCTGCCGCGACGACACAGGCTGGAAGATAGAGCGGCAATTCGCGCTCGGCGCAGCGCAGGGAACTGAGTTCCGCCAGGCCGGGAGCGAGACCGATCTGCTCGCCGCCGCGCAGTACATGGCTGCTGGCGAGGCTCTCGATGCCGAGGGAGAGCGCGCCGCCCGGGCACGTGGGTGGAAGCAGCCCTGATGCAGGAAGGGGTCGGCAATCCTGCCGCCCCCTTCCCGGTGCCTCGATTAAAAACAATGTGGCGGATCAACCCACCGTCACGGTGCCGCTGCGATAGCCGCGCTCGGCCATTTCCTCGATATATTCCTCGCGCTCCTGACGCAGTTCGCGGGCATATTCCTCCCACGCATCGCGCAGGTCCTCGAGATCGCTCGCCCGGCCGAGATCGGCGCGCAGTTCCTTCTGTGCTTCGGTGATGTCGATGCGGTAGTCATACCACAAGCTGTTTTCGATCCCGGCGATCGGCGCGGTGAGGATCATACGCTCTTCCGCGCGGGCAAGGCGCTCCTCGTAGAGGTCACTGACGGCCGCATGGCCGGCGGCAGCCATCATGCCCAGAGCGATAATCGGGGTAGCGATTGCAAGTTTCACGTGATGTTTCCTTCCATTGCTGCCCGCCCCATTGGGACGGTCATGGAGGAAACGGACGGTGCAGCCGGTTTAATTCACGCCGAGGCGATTATCCGTGGGCCGGCGAAAGATTCCGTCGCGCGGCCTAAAGGGAAGCGAACAACGGCGGCCCGTGGCCCAGAGGCGGTCGTTCAAGGTTGCCAGATTTAACGTCCGCATTCGCTGAAAGCCGCCATGCAGCTTTCGGGTGACATGGCACAGCCAAGTTCAACTGCTGCCCTGCCATTTGCGGAAGGCGACGAAACGGTTTGGCCTGTACCGCGCTTGATGAAGGTTTCGTGCGCGGCAGAACAGCGACGCTCCCTCAAGCCGCTGGACCGGCCTGCCGGGTCTGCTCAGGCGATCCTCGCCTCGACTGAGCCAAGCGTGGCGAAACTTGCCCGGATGCTATTGCCTGGAGACACAGGGTGAACACCGGTGATGGCACCGGTAGAAATCCACCACCCAGCCTCGATCGCAATGCCGCGGCTCATGAGGTTTGCTGTCAGGAACCGTGCTGCGCCGAAAGGCCCGTCGAGCATGGTGGCGGTGCTTGCGCGCCCGACCTCCTCGCCGTCGATCGCCAGCGTGACCTCGATCTCATCGAGCCGGTCCCACATCACACGCGGTACGTTTTGCCCCAGCAACAGGCCGGCATTGTTGCCGTGATCGGCGATGGTCACGCAGGGGCCATCGGCATTGATCCGGGCATAGGGAGACGAGGCGATCTCGATCCCGATCCGCACTTCGTCGATCCATGCCATCGCCTCCTCGCGGGTGGCGGGCGGCGGGCCGGGCTGCGGAGCGAGGCGGAGCATGAATTCGGCTTCTGCCGCAGCAAATCCGCCGTGGAAGGTCCGGAAGGTCGATAGGCCATCTTCCGCCATCAGGATCGTGTCGCGGAAGGCCGGGCCGACAAGGCGGTCCGCGCCGAGGCGGACGTCGCTCGGCGGGTTAATCCGCCCGACCTTCCACCCGCCGACCGGCCGGTCCCACAGCGCAAGTGCGCAATCCTGAATGGCGTACGCGCTGGCGAGATCATGCGGCCGGTCGCCCGGAAACGCCCCGATCGCGGTGCCGCTGCGACGCGCCGCCACGAAAGCGCCGGCAATCTCGCGGGCTGCGGATAGCACCATGTCCCTCTCTTTGTCCTGACCCACGATCTGAGCCTTGGCGAAAAAGGAAACCGGTGTCAAAAGCTTTCTGATGCGCTGTCCCGGCCATGCGGGGCAGGTTTTTGCATTCGGGCAAATGCGCTCTAGAAGACACAGGCGCACAGACGAGAGATGTTCAAGACCGCAAAATGGCCAAAGCGAACAAGACACCGACGATCAACGATGTGGCCCGGCTGGCGGGAGTCTCCAAGAAGACCGTCAGCCGCGTCATCAACCGTTCCGCCCTGCTCAGCCAGGACACCCGCGAGAAGGTCGAGGCGGTGATCGCCGAGCTTGGCTATGTCCCCAATCCGCAGGCCCGCGCGCTGGCGCTGCGGCGCAACTTCCTGCTCGGGCTGCTGCACGACAACCCCAATGC
>VFQO010010896.1_pt1 | contig 32087 bp, 40 predicted proteins | sample 3512331 | NCBI WGS metagenome assembly VFQO01 (sample SAMN10412371, study PRJNA504923) | tailings metagenome | isolation source: Replicate 3 from Balatoc abandoned mine | place: Philippines: Itogon, Benguet | collected 2017-08-28 | reverse complement strand
CGCGTCCGGTTGACGCGCGACGCATCTATCGGGGAATGTCGAAGGGCTCTGCAGGGTTACCACGACCAACGAACCGAGCAAAAGCCGAGGCGAAGGAGTGAAGCATGAGAGTAGATAGTGCTTGCAACTGCGGCGCGATTGTCGTTCGGGCGGAGGCCGAGCATGGCAGCGCGGTCAGATGAGAACGGCTCGATGCGCCTGTGGCCAGTTGACGGTTACCTGCGAGGATGAGCCAGGAAAGGTGTCTGCGTGCCATTGCCTGGAGTGCCAACGCCGGACCGGCTCCGCGTTTGGCGTTGCCGCCTTTTTCGATCGGAACAAGGTCAAAATTAGCGGCACGTCATCGCTGTATGTCCGCCAGAGCGATAGCGGCTATGTTGTCGATCATCATTTCTGCCCTGCCTGCGGCACAACCGTTTTTTGGTACCCAACGCGAAAACCAAACAAGATCGCAGTAGGCATAGGGTGCTTCGCTGATCCCGACTTTCCAGAGCCAGTCCAGCAGGTGTTCGAGCAGCATAGGCACTCTTGGGTGCGGCTCGACGTCTGACGGTCGTTACACCAGCAAGAACGGCCGAAGGGTTCCGGTTACCTCGGGCATCGCCAATTGCGACACTCTCGACAAGAATTCGCAGGGGGCCTACGAATTTACGTCATGAAGCTGTACCGCGTTCAAAGCGTCACACCGCAAGGCGACGTCATCGCAGAACTCGAGGTTCATGCGGGAAGCGCTGAGACGGCCGCTGCCCAGCTGATCGAGGGCAAGCTCTTTCGAGGGGAGAAAGGCCGAGGAGCAGTGCTCCGGGCGAAGGTTTACAGCGCGGCGGCCGCTGGAGCCTTGACGCTTGTGCGCCTCTACGAACGTGCGGAAACTATCTGAATCCTAGAAGTGAGAAGGGGACGACCATGCAGGTGTTGGTTTTCACGACGACGGCTGAAGACGGCAGCACAACTGGGCCGACCTTGTTCGTTCCGGACCGCCCAGGTATTACCCTTCCTCCGCATCCTCGCTCACTGGAGTGGAAGTATTTCGCAACGATCGACGACCGCGACGACCTGCTTGCGCAGAGCCCCGGCGCCGTCGAAGTCATAGAGCGACAGGGCTACTTCATCGACAATCGGTTGATCTGACGACAGCCTACCGGCGGGTTTGCCTTCAGCTGTGGCTACGTGTCTTCTGTTTGAGAGGCTCGGGCTTAGCGCCGTCTGGTAGGAGCGCTTGCAGGCGATCGAAAACGACCTCCGGCGAGAAGGGCTTACCGATGAACACTGCAGTGTCAGGCAGCAGCCCGTCTTTCACTTTCGCGACACCTGAGGCCACGAGTATTCGTATGTCGGGCCAGCGCTCCGCAGTCATACGCGCCAGATCAAATCCGTCGCGTTCGCCGGGCATCTGGACGTCGGTGAACAGCAAGGTGATCTCATCGGCATACTCAACGAGCATGAGCTCCGCGGAGTCGACGTCTTGCGCCTCCAGGGCACGGAAGCCCGCCTCGGTGAGGATGTCGACCGTGTTCATCAGGATGAGCATGTCGTCGTCGACGACAAGAGCAAATGGGCGGCGGTCATCAACGATTATGTTTTCCATGGCGGTCTGAATGACCCGGACCCATCTAAGGTTGCGATCAAAAGAAGCGACTGAATGCTTTTCGGGTGATGAGGCGCGAAGCCATGCCAACAAGCACAGAAAAGCCCGCCGCTGCGCTGGGCAGGGCGGGCTAAAGTGCCATGAAGCGCCGTTCTCGCGCTTCAGACCAACCTTGGCAAGAATGGTATGTTCCGTGCGGCCAAAAAGAAAGCGGAGCCCGAAGGCCCCGCCTAAATGTCTCGGTCTTAACCGTTACTTGGTCAGGCCCGCTTCTTTGCACTGCTCCGGCGTCATCGACGCGAGCAGAGCGGTGATCTTCTCGGAGTCGGACTGCGTGGTGCTGTTCGGATCGTTTGCGCCATTGGCGACACCGGTGCTGCCGGTGGTCTCGTTGGCCTTATCCTGGTCGGTCGGCTCGGTCAGCGACTTGTTCGCGTTTGCGGCGAGCAGGTCGCACTTTTCCTGAAACGACTGCATCTGATCGGCAGGGATCTGCATGTCGCCGACCATACCCTGGGCAAAAGCGCCGCCGGAAAGCGTCATGGCGGAGACGAGGGTGAATGCGGAAATCGCGGTGCGGAAGTTCATGATCGTGTTCCTCTTGTTCTTGTCGCGGTCGTGCTGACCTGCGCAACAAACCTCGCCGATTGATTATGGTTGCAGCACGTTTTCCCCGCCTGCCCACGAAAGCAAGAACGGCTATCCTTGGCACCATGGTGGTGGTTAGCATCAGACGACCGCCCCCCTTCTTGAGGCCCCCAGGCCGACGCGGCCGCGGCTGCCGGCGCGTCATTTTATGCTGATTAGTAAATTGCAGACCGGCTCGGAACCGGATGGCTCCTAATCTCTTTCCATTTGCCAAAGCGCCGCAAGGAGTTAGGGAAATGGACGTGGGAACACGCATAGCCAACCTGCGACACGCGATGGCCGAGGTTCGGCACGAGCTACGCTTGCTTGGAGACGACACCACAGTCACTCATGGCGATCTGCGCGACCTCGTCTCGAAGATCGAGGCGCTTGAGGCCGACGTCGCGGATGCGATGGACGGTCTGCGCGAGGCGACTGTGCTGGAAGTCGAAGATCTTGTCGAGGTACAACGATATGTCCGGCTGTTGAACAGCGACGTCGACAAGTACGTGAGATCGACTTTGCGATCCGCGTAAGAGAGTTCGGGCTGCGCGATGACGCAGCCCGACGGGAAGCTACTTCTTGAGTGCGTCGCGAGCTGCTTCTTTGACCTTGCCGGCGGCCTTTTGGACAGCCGCTTCGGCCTTATTTGCCGCACCATCGGCGCGCAGTTTTTTGTCGCCCGTCATCTTGCCGACAGCATCTTTGACGTGTCCGCGAGCTTCCTTCGCGGCGCCTTTAACTTCATCTTTGTGGGGCATGTGGCCCTCCTAGTTGATCCGGCGTTCCACACCTTAATGCAAGCCACGCACATTTCTGTCGCGTTCAATCAGAGGAACAACCCGCCCGCCTGTCCGGTTGTAAGTTCGAGGCACCCATGACGAGATACTATTTCCACGTTCACGAAGACGAACGAGCGGACTTTGACCCCGTGGGGCGCGAGCTCTCCGATGATCAATCGGCTAAGCGCGAGGGGCTCGCAATGGCCGGAATGTTGATCGAAGACCTCAGCCAGAAGACAAGAGGCATATCCAACTGGCGGCTCGATGTCGCAGACATTGAGGGCAGGCTCGTCTGCAGGTTCCAGTTCTCTGTCAGAATGCCGAATGTCACCCAGCAATAGGCTCCACGTTCGGCAGAATCGGGGCACATTCTCAAGGAGTGCGATGAAGCGGAAGAAGCCCTCGCCGTATCGCCTCAACGACCGTGTGCGTTCGGTTGAGCGTCCCCAACTTCTGGGCCGAATGCGAATAGTGGTACATCACCGTGGCGCTGCTGATGTGGAGAATCTGGCCAACGCTTTCCGCGTCTTTGCCTTCGGCAAACCAACCGAGAATTTCGCGCTCTCTTGCGGACAGCATTACGATACCTGTTAGCCGTGACCAGAGGCTGAAGAGGGATGACGCACGGCCGACGTATAGAATAAGCGCTTCGGTTCTATTTGATGCAAATCAACTATTTTGTCGCCTGCGTGAGCACTTGTCGCTGGGCGAAAAAAAGCTCGGCTGTTTATGAGCCGAGCTTTGAGGTAGACGCTGTGTAACCACTTGTGCGGAGAAGCGTTTTGTCGAATAACGAAGTCTCGCGTCTGTGGTTTCTTGCCGGACGATTATCGTCGTACTTATCGTATTGCAACCATGAAATTGAACACGCAAATTGCGGTTACTACGGTAACTATATGGCGGCCCTAACCCTCAAAAACGATATCGTTTTCATCCTCCAGCCTTGGCCGCTGGGCCGCTGCGACGGCAATCGCGCCTTCGATCTGTGCTTGGAAATCCAGCCGATCGGTTGGTGACAAGTGGCGCTCCGCGGGTGCGAGGATCGCTCGGGCTTCGCTCTCGCGCCAGGCTCGGCTCGGAACCAACGAAGTCGCTTCTGCTGCTTGTCTTAGCGATGTTCCCAGCGCCTTTTCTAGATCGTTGGCCCAGTGTCCATAAGAGGACCAAGGGATTTCTCTTGCGATGTAGTGTGCCGCACGCGCTGCCCAATCTTCGTGGATCAAAGCTCACTCCTTCGATGCCTGCTGGTTTCCAACTTGGGGGGCGGGCGCTATGCCCCTGTAGGAATTTCCCGCGATCGCTGGTCAGTACGATCGCGGGGCCGGCTCTGTCCAAACGATGGGAAGCTTATGGGCGTGCGAGCCGGACAAGCTAAACATCCAATCGCTGTGGACAGTTCCGCTGGCGACACGCGCTGCTCCAAGAAGCCGAAAGGCCCCAGCCATCGGATGGCTGGAGCCTTGCGGACCGTCGGGAACATCCAGTCGGGGGCAGCTTGTTGCTGCGCCTTGGGTATTAAGGCGCGGAGGCTTGGTCAGGGTTCCTACTTTCGCGATCTCAAGACCAACGCGTCCGCCTTCTCGCGATTGTCACCAGCGAGCGAGAGAATTTCGCGCGCTTGGTGCGCACTGATGCCGTGCTTCTCGGCGAAGGACGCAGCATCGTATTGCGTCTCCGCGATCGCCTCGAGGGCAGCATCGGCGATGATCGGCGCAGTCATAATCGGATTGGACATTTTCACGCTCCACAAAGACGGAACTAGCTAGAGGAATGCGACGGCGACGGTCAGGCCGAAAATCACCGTGATGGCGGTATGAGCGGCGAGTGAAATCATGCTGGAAGACATGTTGGGCACTCCGGTGTGATGCCAGACAACTCTGTGCTGGCAAGTTGCGTTCCATGGCGGGGCCGGTGGACACATCAGGCCAGACGCGGACGAAAAGGAACTCTGACTTAGCGACGGCCTACCGCTTCCCTCCTGGCCCGAGTGTGGCGGAACCCAGCCCAAAAACCGAAGTTGAGAGTGTCCTGACCAACAGCTTCCGGAGGACTACAGTTATGGCTACGGATAAGACCCTCCACGACCTCTTCCTCGATACACTCAAGGACATCTATTACGCCGAAAAGCAGATCGTGAAGGCGCTGCCCAAAATGGCGAAGGCAGCCCAGTCGGCCGATCTAAAGGCCGGCTTCGAAAAGCATCTCGACGAGACCGAAGGCCATGTCGAACGACTCGAGCAGATCTTCGAGCTTCTTGACAAGCCGGCACGTGGAAAGACCTGTGACGCCATTCTCGGAATCCTCGAAGAGGGGAAGTCAATCATCGAGGATTTCAAGGGCACTTCGGCCCTCGATGCCGGGCTGATCTCTGCCGCCCAGGCAGTCGAACACTACGAGATTGCACGATATGGCACGCTGAAGTCCTGGGCCCAGCAGCTTGGTTACAAGGACGCGGCGGCGCTGCTCGACGCCACGCTCAAGGAAGAGACTGCGACCGACAAGACCCTCACTCAGCTGGGTGAGGCCCAGGCCAATCTCAAGGCCGCGTAACGTTTCACGCAATAGAAAAGGGGCGGGTCTTCAAGCTCGCCCTTTTCGACTAACTTGCAGGCTTTTCCCCGGATAGTTCAAGCGCGTAGCCGAAGAGCTTTTCTTCCACCGCCTTGACCTTGGTGAGGTCTGACTGAATGCCGATTATGTGGCTCGCCGTGCCGTCTGCTCTTAGCACCGGCCGTAGCGATAGACGGTTCCAGAACGGTGTTCCGTCCTTTCTATAGTTAAGCAGATCAAGGATTAGTGGCTTGTTGCTACCGATCGCGTCCCGGATCGCCTGAACCGCTGCCGGGTCGGTTTCCGGCCCTTGCAGAAAACGGCAGTTTTTACCCGTCACTTCGTCCTTCCGATAGCCCGTCAACGCCTCAAAGCCTCGGTTTACGTAGATGAGCGGAGCATCGGGTCGCCCTAGGTCGCAAAGGCTTACTGAGTGCTGGCTGGCATCGATCTTCCGGCGCGCCTGCATTTCCGCCTTGAGGCGCATCAGAATACTCACCAGTCTCGTCCTCCAAAAACGTTCCTACGAGCCATAGGGCGCAGCTCCACTAATCACAATGATGGAGGTTAGAAGCTCGATCAAATAACAGCGGGCCCGCTCGGTATGCAGGCCCCGCAAGCTTTAGATGCCGACGTCAACGGCGAAGAAAATCGAGCAGCGAGACGTTGAACTGGTCGGCATGGCTCACATTGAAGCCATGCGGCGCCCCGAACACAACCGTGAGCGTGCTGCTCGCGATAGACTGATGCGTCCGCGCGCCCGAGCCCTCGATCGGCACAATGGCATCGGCATCTCCGTGTATGACCAGCGTCGGCACGGTCACCTTGGTCAGATCGTTTCGGAAGTCCGTGGTGCCGAAAGACTTCATGCAGCCCAACGCCGCGGTCTGGTCGGACTGTCGGCAAAGCGCGATCGCGTCCTGGCGCTCCTGCTCGGTGACTTTCAGCACGCCGTTGGCCGAAAAGAAGTCGCGCGTGAAGCCATCGAAAAACGTGTCCCGATTGGCCTTGAGGGCGGCTTCCATTTCGCCGGCCTTTTCCTTGGTCAGCGGTCCGTCAGGATTGTCCGGTCCCCTCATTAGGAAAGGCGGGACTGCAGCCGCGAACACAACCGACCTGAGCTTGTCCTCGCCGTAGTTAGCTATGTAGCGGGCGACCTCGCCCCCACCCATCGAAAACCCAACGAGGGTGACATCGTCGAGGCCGCGATCGTCGATGAGACCTGCGAGGTCAGAGGCCAGTGTGTCGTAGTCGAAGCCCGAGTCCGGCTTGTCGGACTGGCCGAAGCCGCGACGATCGTAGGTGATGACGCGGTAGCCTTCCCCGGCCAGAACCGGAACCTGCTTCTCCCAAGCGGCACCCGACAGCGGCCAGCCGTGAATGAGGATAACGGGACGGCCCTCGCCGCCAGTGTCTTCGGTATGGATCATGATCGCCATGGCTCTACTCCTTTATTGTCGCGGGCCCGAAAGGGGCACCGGCCAACGTCAAGAGGTAGCGGTCGTTCCGGGAGCGCCCTGATAACGCGAAGGTTCTCTCCTTACGCGAAGCGGATGTTGGTTGGCTGCTTCCCGGCTTAACGTGCTGCGGCGTGTAAAGGGACTCTCTTACGCGCAACATGTGATTTTGAGTTGAGCTGAAGCGCATTGTTATTCGGTGATCGGCAGATAGGGAGGGCCATGATGACATTTGGACATAATCGCGTAGTGGCGTTGGCCGCTGGGCTGGGTCTGACGCTGCTGGCGGCGACCACACCGACGATGGCCGAAGGGAGCTCGGTCCAAGACCAGCTCCAGCACCTGACGGAATGCGCCAGTTGGATGTTGACCGATGCGGCGCTCCATGAGACCAACTGCACTACCCAAGGGATCGCCGCGCAACGGGGGAGCGGGCTCCGTTCGTTTCGCGGACCGGCCGCTGGAACTGCGTCTGCTGTGGGAGCCGCGGTGGCAACGCTACCCTGTTTGGCGTCAGCGAGACGGGGGGCGTGTCCGCAAACGGGGGGGGGCTTCGGCGCTGGTGGCCAATTTATGGGGACGGGCGGCGCCGGTGGCAACGCTGACTTTGGCAGCAACGGCGGCGCAGTCAGCAGCGCTGACTTCGGCGGTAGCGGGGGCAACGGAGTCGGGGACGGCGGTAGTGGCGGTAGCACCGGAGGGGGCAGTACCGACGGCAGGCCTCCTCCAATAGTCTTTGGCTACTAGCATGAAAAAAGCCCCGCAGCGCGAAGCTGCGGGGCCAGATGACTGACTTCGGTTTGACCGATGCATTCAGCGCCTGCCAACGGACACAACGCCCGCCACGGCCGGTCAGCCCCCGACGCGCTTGACCAGTTGCAGCAGGCTCCAGCTGCAGCCGAGGACGAAGGCCAGGATGCCGCCGACGATCAGCAGCTTGTTGAGCAGGCCCACCTTGGCCCACCACTCCCACGCGGCGGACTGGAGGTGATAGCCGATATCGAGCAGTGCGCAACTCATCGCCGCGCCCCTTCCTGATAGGCCTCGACAACCTTGGCCTCGCTGCCCTGGCTCTTGAGCCAGATCGTCAGCAGGCTACCGCCGAGCAACAGCTCCCATGCCCAGAGTGGTACGGCGCCGATTAGGTCGGTGATCGGCTTTACCGCCGACTTCGCCTCGGTGATGTTGGTGATGACGAAGTTGATCAGCGCCACAGCGCCGGTGGTGATGGTGCCCCAGAATGCCTGAGCGCCACGATCAGGGCCTCGTCGATCGTGCCGGTCGGCGGCAGTCCAGCATCGAGCCGGAACAGCACGATGGCCTTCTGGTGTAACCGCCGAAGTCGCCGTCGACATTGCCGACTTCGACATAGCCCAGTTCTTTGAGCCGGCGCTGTACCTGGGCACCTGCTCGTCATCACGAGCGCCGAGCTGCGGGAAGGCTTCGGCCTGTTCGTCCGGCGGCACGGTGCTGGCGCATGTTGCGGGGCCTCTGCCGGCGCAGTACCTCGTCGATGATCGCCTCTGTGACCTGCACCTGGCTGGGTGTCAGGGCCTTGCCGAAGGCGGTGGAGCCCTTCTTGCGGAGTGCGGCAAACAGCGCCTTGCGATCGAGCACAAGCGCCGCGCCGATGGGCGCGTTCATGTCCATGATTGGTCCTTTGGATGACAAATGTTAGCGGCCGTCAGGCGACCGCGGCAGTATGGTGTCGCTCAAGCGCGCGGAAACGCCGCATCGGCGCGGCTTTCGGAGGGTGCCCGCGCCGATTTCCTTTTACGTCCGGACGTTGTTCCGCCCCCCGGCGGGTCCGGATAGAGCGCGAGCCATCACACCCCGGCTCGCGCTTTTCCATTGGAACTGGTCAATTATGACAGCTATTAATTTCGCGCGTTTCAATCTCCGCAGGGTTGGGACGCAGGCGCCGGCTTCGTCTCCCGACAAACCGGCCGGCGCCACCTTCCGGAGCGGTTCAGGCGTCAGAACGTGTCTTCAAAACTGAGCCCGGCGGAGGTCCGGGTTTTGCGGCACCTGCTCACTGGGGCCACGAGCAAAGAGGTCGCAGATATGCTCGGCCTCAGCAGACGCACCGTCGAAGTTCATCGGACGAGCGTTACGAAAAAGCTTCATGCCGGTAACGCGATGCGATTGGGCTACTTAGCCGGCAAGGCCGGAATGTCGCCTACAATCACGCGCCAGATGAGCAAGGTAGGACACACGAGTCGGCAAATCTATTGATCGAAGGCCGCCGAGCCGATGCTCAGTTAAGCGATGTGAGTAGCAGGTTGAGAGAAGCTCTTGCGCGAGCGAGGCGCGAAGACACTGATGAAGCGCTTCAGTCTTTAATCGCGGCAATTGAGCTGTCCCTGAACGATGTCGATCAGCAACTCACCTTTCTCGAAGAACAAGCCCCGGCATCATCTGAGCGCTAGCCGAGTTTGTTCGCGGGGCTCGGCCGCCGCCTAATGACTGCCGGAATTCTTGGCTAAGCACACCGCCGGCCGACGGGATGTATAAAGCCCCCTCGTCGACCAAGCCCGCTGGCTGCGTCCCAAAACGAGGGCCAGCGGGCTTCCTAGTCCACGGCCGCAGCGGCGATCGTCGCCTTCGCCCGGTGAAAGGCATCCTCCTGATCTGAGTGCAAACCGTTCGGCATGTAGCCTTGTGCAGTCACGTGATTGAAGGCTTCATCGGCCGCCGCAATCGCGGCTGCGGTATAGTGGAATGGCACGCCGGGTTTTGCCTGATTGAGGGCCTCCTGCAACTTGGCGATGCCCGCAATCGGTTGGTCCACAGAGTGCCTTACTACCGAGGTCAACACTGCCAGTTCGTTGATCGTAAATGTGAGGTTCGCGTCGTTCATGCCAGCTCCATCGATATGGGACTGAGCTAAAACTAGCGTGGCCGGCCGGGGTTCAACTGGCCCTTTGCAGCGATCGAGACGCCCACCCCCGGTGCTTAAGCAGCTGTTATGATTTGGGCGTCACCATAAGCACGTGGCCGGGATGTTCAGTGTACGGCCGCTCCCAATCTGAACGCACCCTTTCGATGTGAGTCATGCACCCAAGCGCTAGATGCGCCATCGGGAGGCATGCATAATAGATCGCCGTGGCGCTCCTGGTCAGTCCGCAAGCGGCGCGCGGGATGGCGGGGGGACGTCATCCCGCGTTCTCAAGTCCAGTAGCTGTCGTCGCGGAATTCGGCCGGGATCGGGCTCATAGTTTCGATCTCGTCAGAGCGAACGCGGATTGCCTTGATCTGTGCCCATGCCGCTTGCGCCTGATTGTTCACTTCCTGCAGCGGCGCCGGCCAGTCGGCGGGGTCGACAGCAAGCTCAAGGAAGAGATGGCCACCGACAAGACGCTGACCCAGCTCGGCGAGGCACAGGCGAACCTCAAGGCCGCCTAAAGCCAGCACGACCCGGAGCAAAAGGGCGGACAAAACATCCGCCCTTTTGACCTCACTTTTGTCGCGGCTCGTGCAGCCACTCGCCGGCTGCGACCCATTTCCCGGCACGCTTGAGCTTGACCGCTTCCAGCAGGGTGGCGGCAGCGTTGCGCACCTCGCCTTGCATGGCCACATCCGCATCCAGTTCGTCATGGCTTGTGGCATAGGGCTTCCAATAGCCTATATAGCGGTCCACCTCCGCCTTAGGCCCCGCTGACTCGAACCTCATGAACTTGAGCCAGTCCGACAGAGACCGGCGAACGTTTTCGACGCCCTCGACATCGCCGTGCGAAACGACCGCGAACAGGCGGCCTGCAAGGTGGCGCGGATAGTCCCAGTGGTCGAGTTCGGTGCCCTTGGCGATCTCAGCATCTTTGCCCTGTGTCGAGGTCGGATCGGGATTGCCGCCATCGGCGCAGACCATCCGGTCCATCATCAGCTTGATAGGTGATGTCACCTGGTACCAGTTGACGGGCGAGACGATGAACACCCCATCGGCCTTCACCCACATCGGATAGATGTCGTTCATCCAGTCCTGGGTCTGCCCCAACGAGTGGTTGGGATAGCAGGAACAGGGCCAGTGGCAGAGCGGCGCGGCCGTCGAAAAACAGGCCTTGCACGGGTGAATATTTCGACCGTATTCCGAGGCGATGCGGGACAGGTCGAGAATCTCGACTTCGGCACCGCCCTCCTCGCAGAGCGCGGCCGCCATCTCCACCATACGCCAGCTCTTCGAACTCTCGCCCGGGCAGGTGTGTTCGCTACGCGGTGATCCATTGATGAAAAGCAGTCTCGGCTTCCGATCCTTGCGATCGAACTCGACCTGGGCTGCGTCGATCGCCGCTTTGGCGTCGATCCAGTCGACGGCGAGATCATAATCTGGGTCGGCATAACCGGCGCCCGCCTTGCGGGTGATGGGGGCCTTGCGCGAGTTGCTGTATCCATCCCATGCCACCGCGGCTATCCGGTTCAGTTCGCCACGCAGGTCATCGAACATCGGATCGGTGAACTGTTCGAGATAGCGCTTTCGGAACTCGGCCTCCCCGAGTTCGACAGACGGCATTTCCGTGCGGGGAGCGGGCGTTGGCTGGGGCATGCGGCACCTTGCTGTTGTTGATCAACAAGCCCCGCATGTCCGTGTGGTTCCAGCACGTTTCGTCAGCCATCGGACGCGGCATTTCGCTCAGCAACCGCGCAAAGGTGCCTGCCGCCAGCTTCACCGCTATTGGCGCCTTCAAACGCGCCACGCTCGCCTACTTCGATTGGGACAAACGCGAGTATTTTCCCATCCCGGTCGACGAGCAGGTCGAAGTGGCGTCATTCGCCGGCGACATCGTCCTCGGCCCTGATGGCAAACCGGTTGTCCATATCCATGTCGTCCTTGGTCGCCGCGATGGCAGTGCCATGGCGGGTCACCTGCAGAAGGGCTATGTGCGCCCGACGCTCGAACTGGTGCTGACCGAAACCCCAGGCGCTCTGCGCAAACATATGGACGACGCAAGCAGCGTGCCGCTCATCCGGCCTTAGATCACATAACGGATGCGCGCCGCTTCCATCCGTCGCAGGTTCGGCCGGAACGCCACTCCACCGTGCACGTTCGCCCGTGGACACAGAAACTCCACGAGAAGGACATCGCAATGTCACGAGGCGACGGGCGCGAAATCGGGTTCTGGCTGATCATGGCGCTGGCAATGCTGCTGGCCCTTGCGGCACTGCCATTGATCGGAGGCGGTGCATACCTGATCGTACTTGGCGGCTCCTGGTACTACCTGCCGGCCGGCTTGGCGCTTCTCGCAACCGCGATCCTCCTCTTCCGTCGCTCGCGTCTGGCCGTGTGGATCTACACGGTCACCTTCGCCGTCACTGTCGCCTGGGCGCTGTGGGAGTCAGGCTTCAACGGCTGGGCGCAAATTCCACGTATCTTCGCGCCGGGCGTCGTGCTGGTGCTGCTGCTCCTCTGCCTCCCCGGCCTCCGCAGAGGACCGCGCATGGATGGCCGCGCTGCCGCCGCTGGCTTTGCGGGCTTCGCAGTGCTGATCGGCGCCGGCCTCAGCCTCAACCAGATGGACCGCACTGCACTCGTCGCGCAGGAGACCACCCCCGCCGCACCGCCCGCGCAGCCTCAGCCAGCCACGCCGCTCCCCCCGGCCGATATCCCAGTCGACTACCCGATGCCCGAGATCGGCGCCGACTGGCCAGCCTATGGCGGCAGCAATTTCGCCACCCGCTATTCGCCTCTCGACCAGATCACTAAGGCCAATGTCGGGGAGCTGACCAAGGCTTGGGAGTTCCGAACCGGCGACCTACCCAAGGCGGGTGAAAAGTTCGGCAACCAGAATACCCCGATCAAGGTTGGCGACCGCATCCTCGTCTGCTCGGCGCTCAACAAGGTGTCGGCGCTCGATGCCGCCAGTGGCAAAGAGTTCTGGACCTACGACCCGCAGGTCTCCACCGACGCAATCGGCTATAACGCCACGTGCCGGGGCCTCGCTTATTACGAAGTGCCCAGCGCCGCCGAGACCGATCTCTGCGCGGCCCGCGTGGTGATGAACACCCTCGACGCGCGCCTCATCGTGCTCGACGTCAAAACCGGCCAGCTCTGTGCCGACTTCGGCAATGGCGGCATCGTCAATCTGCTCGAGGGCATCGGCGACACCGCGCCGGGCTTCTACTCGCCCACCTCACCACCCACCATCGTCCGCAACATCATCGTCACCGCCAGCCAGGTGAGCGACGGCCAGACCCGCGAGGCGCCGTCTGGCGTCGTGCGCGGCTGGGACGTGCTCACCGGCGAACTCGTCTGGGCCTGGGACCTAGGCCGTCCCGGCCAGACCGGCCCGCTCCCCGAGGGCGAGATCTACACTCCGGGCACACCGAACGTCTGGACTATCGCCTCGGGCGACAACGAACTGGGCCTCGTCTACATGCCGATGGGCAACTCCGCTGTCGACTATTGGGGCGGAGACCGCAGCCCGGAGGAGAACCAGTTCTCCACCGCCCTTGTCGCGCTCGACGTCACCAATGGCACCGTCCGCTGGTCGTATCAGACCGTGCACTACGACGTCTGGGACTATGACCTCGGCTCGCAGGGCACGCTGCTCGACTACCCGACGCCCGATGGACAGGTACCTGCCCTCCTCCTGCCCACCAAACAGGCCGAGTTCTACGTCTTCAACCGCGAAACCGGCGAGCTTCTCGTCAATGTCGAGGAACGCCCTGCCCCCACCGGCGGCGTGGAGCCCGAAAAGCTGTCGCCGACCCAGCCCTTCGTCACCGATTTCCCGAACCTCCTTAAAGCCGACCTCGAGGAAAAGAACATGTGGGGCATGACCCCGCTCGACCAGCTGTGGTGCCGCATCCAGTTCCATCAGGCGAGCTACGATGGCCGCTACACCCCGCCGACCACCGACACCTTCTGGATCCAGTATCCGGGCTATAATGGCGGCGTGGACTGGGGTGGTGTCGCGGTGGATACCCAGCGCAACATCCTCATCACCAACTACAACGACACGCCCAACTACAACCGCCTTGTGCCGCGCGAGGAAGTCGACAACATGGGCATCGTGCCGCGCGGCGCGCCTGGTTACGCCAACAACCCGCAGGGTACCGGCGTCAGCCCGCAGGCCGAAACCCCGTTCGGCATCCATGTGAACGCCGGTTGGCGCGTGCCCGGCACCGGCATGCTCTGCAAGGAGCCGCCTTATGGCGGCATCGCCGCCATCGACCTCAACACCAAGCAAGTCCTGTGGGATCGCCCCTTCGGCACCGCCCGCAACAACGGCCCGTTCGGCATCCCGTCGATGCTGCCCTTCGATATCGGCACGCCCAACAATGGCGGCGCCGTGGTCACCGCCGGCGGCCTGATCTTCATCGCCGCCGCCACCGACAACCTGATCCGCGCCATCGACATCGATACCGGCGAAACCATCTGGAGCGACGTGCTCCCCGCCGGCGGCCAGGCCACCCCGATGGTCTACGAGGCTGGCGGCCGGCAGTTCCTCGTCATCAATGCCGGCGGCCACCAGTTCATGCAGACTCCAATCGGTGACTTTTTCATCGCCTATGCATTGCCGGGGTAATGGGCGCTATCAGCCACCTCACGATACCAACGGTGGAGGACCTCATGGTGAACCTGTCGAACCATGAGGTCCGGTCACTCGGGGCACTCGCCCATAGTACCCCGCCAACGCCTCGATCTCTGCCTCGCTCAGCGGCCCGACTTCCATCTGCGGCAGCACGCGCAACGCCTGCGCCATGATCTGCGCGTGGTGCCCGCCGCGCTCCACCCCATGCTCGTTAAACAACTCTAGCTGCGTAACGAGATAGTCCCGATCCTGTCCCATCAGCCGCGGAAATTCCGGCCGGCCTGAACCGTGGCACGAGTCGCACGCCGCGATATCGCGCTCAGGAATTCCCCGCATCGCGATCTGCGCCCCCAATCCACCTTCCCCAGCCTCCGCGTCCACCAGCTTGCCGTAATAGGCCGAAAGCTCCTCAATTTGCCCGTCGCTCAACCGGCTCGCCGCCGCGATCATCGTACCGCTGGCGCGCGTACGCTGCCGGAACGCCTCCAGCGCATCGGCGATGTAGCCCGGCGATTGGATGTCGAGCCGTGGGCCTGAACCGCCCTCTCCGGCCTCGCCGTGGCAACTGGCGCATCCCTCCCGCTCCAGCCCCGCCAACTCGGCGTACTCCGTCGCTGGCATCGCCGCCATAACGGTCAGAAACGCCACCATGTCCCACACTTCATCGTCGCGCATCTGCGTGGGCCAGGCCGGCATGGCGCTGCGCTTGATGCCGTGCTTCACCGTCCAGAACACCCGGGCATCCGGATGCCAGTTGGTCATCTGCTCCATCAGCCGTGGCGGCGCGGGCACCAGATCGTCAGCGAACTGTTCTGGAGGTCCCGCCGGGCTACCGTGGCAGGCGGCGCAGACCATTTCGTAATGTCCCGCCCCGCGCCGGATGCCAGCGGGATCGTCGAGATCGGGCACCGCGAGACCGGCCGAGCGCAGCGTGATCGATTGCTGCACCGACGTATTGAAGAACCAGTCGGTGATGCCCCACTGCCCCCTGCTCGCGTCGAAGTCGAGCAGCCCGGCCAGTGGCACGATTGCTGCGGCCAGCACGCCCCCGATGGCGCCGACAATGTAGGGCCGATACGTCCTCATGCCGGCGCTCGCCTCAGCACACGCGCCATCAGGATCAGCCCGCCCACCAGGTAGACCACGCCGCCGATCGCCAGCATCACCACGCCGCCCACCTGCTGGTCGGCCAGTGGCGACAGGCCCATCCAGCCATCGCCCTCGTGATGACCGTCATAGAGCGGCCTTGGCGACAGCCCCAGCAATGCGCCGAGCAGTGTCATGTGCATCGAGGTGAAGAACAGTGCCATCGCACCGCCCAGCGCTGCATTGCCGCGATCCACGCCACCCAGCGCCACCAGCCATACCAGCAGCGAAACGCCGAAGAAGCTCAGCTGCTCGGCGACCAGACCGATCGGTTCGGTGCGCGAAAAATGGTGCAGCACTGGCGCATGCCAGCCCCAGACGACCAGAAAGTCGAGAAGGCTCACTGCGATAGGCAGCGCCAGTGCCGAGGTCATGGCGAGCCGTGGCGCCAGCCAGGCTGCCAGCAGCGGCACCGCAACGCCCACCACCAACATGTGCAGCCACATATGCGCGGCAAAGCTCTGTGGCACGAGCCCCGGCAGTGGCCCCAGCCACGCAAAGGCCAGCACCAGCACCCCGGCAATGCCCATGAGCCGCGCGCTCATCGGCAGCTCGAGAGATAGAGCATCGGAATGGCGACATAGAGCACGGCGACAGCAGAAATCCCGCACAGCATCAGCGCCACATGGCTGAGGAACCGATGCCGCTCCTCTGGCGTGTTGTGCTCGAACTCGAAGTCGTTGTCGGTCAGGCTGCGACCACGCACCTGCCACAGGTGATGGGTCGAGAGCGCGATCAGCGCGAGTGCCACCACCGTTGCGCCGACAATCACCAGCGTCGGCCCGTCCAGCGAGGCATCGCGCCCCGTCTTGGCGCAGTAGATGGCCCCGTAGACGTAGCAGAACAGGAAGTGCAGCGCCCAGACGACGGGAGCGGCAATGACCCGCCACAGGTCCGTGCCCGTGCCGGTCTCGCGCGTCACCTCTCTGGTCACTTTTCCGGTCATGTCAGCAGCGGAAAGCCTCCAATTACGAATGCAGTGAGCAACGCCGAGAAACCCGCGAAGTGCCAGTAGAGCGTGATGTTCCAGAGGTCGGCGTCGTAGCGCGGCGTCATTTTGCCGAAGATCGAACGGGCGAGGCAGTAGGCCTGCATCAGCATTCCGACCGCGAGATGCGCCACGATCCAGATCACCAGCGCCCAGACAATGGCCGGATAGGCGTGCTGGGTCGGATCGAGCCCCGTGCTCAGCGGCCCGGCGAGGATGGCCGTGATGGCTCCTGCCGCAGCTACGAACCCACCGACCAACGCGACCCTTGCCAGCGGCACCCGCTCGGCCGCGTTCAGGAGGCGCGACGCCAGCGTCAGCGCCCAGGCCACAATCACCAGCACAGCCGACACCGCCGGCCATACCCAGCCCGGCCCATCGATGCCTTCGGGCGGAAAGGCCGGGTGCACCGTCCAGAAGAAGAAATAGCCGAAGATCAGCGACAGGAAGGCCGTCAGGTCGCCCGTCATGGTGATGAACATCGCCCACCAGCCGGTGGACTGCACACCCGACACATAGAGTGGCAGACGATGGCCGCCGCCAATGTCCTTAGTCTGCTTCTCGGGGATCACCGCCGTTCCGGTCCACAGCCACCAGAGCAGCGCCACGAGAAACACAACGCCGCCGAGCGCCATCGGCATCCAGAGCTTGTAGGTCGAACAGATGAAGACGGCTCCGAGCCCGAACGCGGCTATCATCGGCAGCCAGGTCGGCGTGCCGACACGCAGCACCTGCAGCGGCTTGGCATCGAGCACCGACGTCACCAGCGTCTCGCGCTTGCCCTCCTTCGCATCGGCGAGCAACCCCCTGCCCTCGTCCATGGTAGCGATGAACGACGTGTCGTCCCAGAGCGGATAGCGGCTGTTGATCTCGGGGATCGAGCGCATGCCATAGGCCGGCGCCGGCACCGGCGTCGCCCATTCCAGTGTGCCGGCATTCCAGTGGTTGCGCCTGGCGTCAGGCTCGCGGCGCTTCGAGCGCACGCAGTCCCATACGAACACCAGGAAGCCGGCGGCGAAGACGAATGCGCCGACGGTCGAGATCAGATTGAGCCAACTCCAGCCCATCTCGGCCGAGTAGGTGAAGACGCGTCGCGGCATGCCGAGCAAGCCGGTCAGGTGCATGGGCAAGAAGGCGACGTTGAAGCCGAGGAACATCAACCAGAACGACCAAATGGCGAGCTTGCGGCTGAGCGTCTTGCCCATGGCGAAGGGGTAGTAGTACTGCACCCCCGCAATCACCGGAAACAGCATGCCGCCGATCAGTGTGTAGTGCAGGTGCGCGACGATGAAATAGGTGTCGTGCGCCTGGAAATCGAACGGCGCCACCGCCACCATCACGCCGGTCAGGCCACCGACGATGAAGATCGCCAGCGCCCCGAGGCAATAGAGCATGGGCACCGACCGCAATACGGTGCCGAGCATCACCGTGGCGATGAAGGCGAAGATCTGGATGCCGGTCGGGATCGCCACAGCCTCCGATGCAGCCGAGAAAAACCCCAGCGAAATCGAGGGCAGCCCCGTGGTGAACATGTGATGCACCCAGAGCCCGAAACTCAGAAAGCCGGTTCCGAGTGCCGAGAGCACGATCCACGAGTAGCCGGCAATCGGCCGTTGCGCGAAAGTCGGCACGATCATCGCAAGCAGCGCAATCGCCGGCAGGAAGATGATGTAGACCTCCGGATGGCCGAAGATCCAGAACAGGTGCTGCCAGAGGATCGGATCGCCGCCGCGCGTCACATCGAAGAACGGCCAGTCGAGCAGCCGTTCGAGTTCGAACAGCAGGTCGCCCGCGATCAGCGGCGGGAACGCGAAGAGGATCATCGCCCCGACGATCAGCACATACCAGCTATAGAGCGGCGTCAGGTTGATATGCATGCCGGGCGCACGGCATTTCAGCACGCCGACGATCAGCTCCACCGCTGCAGCGATCGAGGCCACCTCGATAAAGCTCAACCCCAGCAGCCAGATGTCGGCGCCGATCCCCGATTGCTCGGTCGAAAGCGGTGGATACATGAACCACCCCGCATCCGGCGCCTCACCGAAAAAGATCGAGGACGAAACGAAGACGCCGCCGATGAGGAAGCACCAGAAGCCGAATGCGGAGAGGCGCGGAAACGGCAGGTCTCGGGCGCCTAGCATCGCCGGCAGGATCAGGATCGCCACCGCCTCGAAGATCGGCACGGCGAACAGGAACATCATCACCGTGCCATGCAGGGTGAACATCTGGTTGTAGGTTTCGGCCGGTACCAGGTCGTTCTCCGGCACGGCCAGCTGTAGCCGGATGATCAGCGCCAGCGCCCCCGCGAACAGCATGAAGGCGAAGGCCGTCGCGATGTACCAGAGCCCGACCGTCGAATTGTTGACGTCGGACCAGTAGCGCCAACCCGTCGGTCGCGCCCAGGTCTTCTCCAGCCTGGCGAGTTCCGCCGCCTTGTCCTCCGCGCTCATCGCAGCTCCATCAGATAATCCGCAATGGCCAGCCGATCGGCTTCAGGCAGCGACGCGTAACTCGGCATGCCGACGCCAGGCTTGATGTGTGCCGGTGCAAGAAGCCAGGCGAGCAGGTTTTCGCGCGTGTTCGGCAGCGTCCCCGCACCGATGGTTTTGCGGCTCGCGAAGTGGGTCAAATCCGGTCCAACAGATCCCGTCTCGGTCACCCCCCGCACCACGTGGCACGCACCGCATCCGGCGCCTGTAAAGACATCCCTCGTTGCTGCGGCGGGCGCCTGCTGCGCCTCCAGCCAGGTTAGGAAATCCACGACTTTGTGCACCACCACCGGGAACGCCATCAGCGTATGCGATGGTCCGCAGAACTCGGCGCAGACTCCGCGATATGTCCCCGGTTTGGTCGGCGTCAGCCGCAGCACATTGGTCCGGCCCGGGATCGCATCCATCTTGCCGCCCAGCGCCGGGATCCAGAACGAGTGGATCACGTCCGTACTCGTCAGCACGAACTCCACAGTGGCGTCATTTGGCAGATGCAGCTCATTGGCCGTTTCGACCACTTTGCCATCCGGCAGCTCATAGCCCAGCCGCCACCAATATTGCTCGGCCCGCACATTCACCCGCACATCCGGTGTCTCCGCCGACGTCCAGCTTGGCAACAGTGACAGCCCGAACAGCAAGAGGATGGCGAGGCCGATCGTCGGAAATGCCACCCCGCCGATGAGAATGAAAGTGTCGGCGAACCGCTCGCTCCGCGGTCGCTTTTTGCCGACCACCGCGTAAATCGCCGCGCCCATGACGATGGCCCAAACGACCACCGCGGCCGCGAACATGAACCAGGTCAGCGCCGTCAGTTCTTCGGCATCGCGCCCCCCAGGGTGCAGCACGCTCTGCTCGAACGAGCAGCCGGCCGCGAGTAGGCTCACGCCCGTTGCTGCCGACAGTCCCGATACACGTGCCAAAACCCTGCCCGCCAACTCACCCCCAAGTGTTGCGATGTGGTGGGAACGTCGACACACGGACGGAGTTGCTGACCAAAACGCCGCAGCAGGAGAGCGCATGGCCGCCCGCGTCGCCCCGAAAGGTTATTCCGTTCTGCAGATCGTCCTGCACTGGACCATCGCCGCGCTGGTCATCTTTCAGCTTCTGGTCAATGACGACGTTCAGGATGCCTTCAAAGATCGGTCAGACCACGAGCCGTTTGAGGGCGAAATCGGGGCGCTGCTCCACATTGGCGTCGGCCTGACCATCTTCGCGCTCGCCATTTTGCGCTTGGCCATCCGCCTCTGGCGCGGCGTTCCCGAGCCGCATTCCACTAATCCGCCGCTGGTGAATTTCGCCGGCCACGCCGCCCATGTCCTTCTCTATGCTTTCCTTTTCGCCATGCCCTTGACGGGTGCCATCGCCTGGTTCACCGGCCTCGAACTAAGCGCAGAACTCCACGAACTGGGCCGCCTCATCCTCATCCCTTTCATCGCCCTCCACGCCCTCGGCGCCCTCGCCGAACACTTCATCTTCCGCACGAACTCCCTGATCCGCATGCTGAAGGCGGAGCCGCCCGATGCCTAGTCGCCAATGTCGGCTTTGGGCCAATACCGAGCATTGGATAGACGCCGCGTTGCTACAGTAGAGTGCGCCAAGTAACTCACGGCTCTTCGCCACCCCTGGAAAGCTGGACCCCTATAGCGACCAAGCTTGCGGCGTTAGGAAGACCGGTCTTTCGATACACAGCTTTCGCGTGACTGCGGGTCGTTTCAACACTGATACCGAGTTCTAGCGCCACTGCCTTGTAGTCTCCGCGTTGCCCGATCAACCACCGGGCTACACGAGCCTCCGCCGCTGACAGATCGAACAGGTTCCTCAGCAGTCCCTCCGCCGGAGCGGCTCTGCCTCCGACTTCGTTGAAAACCAGCAGGCAGGCGCCACCGTGCAGGAGATCGTGCACGATGCCGCGGATAGGGACCAGTTGCAGAATGCCCTGGACCACAGAGCCGCGTTGACCTGGGACTGGGATGGAGGCGGTCGTGCCAACCCAGTTCTGCGGCGCGAGCCGCTCCAGCGCCCCGATCAGCAAAGCATTGGCGGCTGGCGATGTCAGGTGCAGGCGGCCCATCGTCTCGATGACCAGTTCGGGCATCAGAGACTCGAAGCGGGCATTGGCACTGAGTAGATGGCCGGACGCATTGACCACCGCAGCGGGCAGGCCCAAGGCGTCGAGCACCTCAGTCTGCGACTGGTACTGCTGGTAGGAGAGCCGCACCGCCAGGTCGACAGCCCTGCCGAGATCCGGGCGCAAGCGGTTGAGCGTGGAAATGTCCAAATCCGTGTACGGGCCAGCCGGGGTCTGCCGCTCTATAGTCAGGATCAGTGTCGCGTCCGAAGGCAGGTTGAAGAAGGCGCCAGCCGCCTCGCCCATGTCCCAACGGGCGCAGAAATCTGTGAACCACGGATGGTTCGAGCGCACCGAGGGCGACAGGATATCCGTGTCCCGCACGAACTCCGCCGGCTGCAGCGCCAGGGCGCGGTCGAGACGCGGATTGGTCAGATCCCAGCCGCCAGCCATCAGGTCCTGCCACATGTCCCGAATACCCGTGCCGATAACAGAGTACTGGGCCGAGGTGTGAGAGGTGAACATCGCTGCGCCAAAGGCGGATGCTTGATGTGCTAGCTGGTCGACGAAGTCCTGCCAGCGCTCAGGAACAAGGGCTGCTTCGTAGGCGATGCTTGATAGGGTGTCGGTATCCATGGACCTGCAACGTCGCAAAGTGACTACGGCTCACCCTAGAGGGTGATTACTGCCAGTAGTTTCCGCACGTAAACATGCAGAAGCAACAGGGGAATCTACCGGTGAAGCTTGCATTTTGTTCGCTGGGCTCAGCAGCCATAGCGTCAGCGTTTCTGCTTGGTCCGATCAACGCCGCGCCATTGATCGTGACGACACCAACCAACAACGGCGTCGGCATGGGCGATTTCGTGGGATACGACGGTTTCGAAAACCGGACCACGATTACCAACGAAGGTGACGCGGTAAACATCGACAAGGACATGGTGTCCGTCATCAACCAGGCCGGCGCGGTTATTCGCGGTCGGGGCGAAGATCCCGGTGGTAGCGGCGGCATCGGCGTTGACGGCAATGTCGGTACCTTCATCAACCGTGGGACTATTGTTGGTCCGAACGGCGGTGCGGTTTTCGTCAGAGGGACTACGGGCAGTTTCTACAATTACGGCACCATACGGGGCCAAGGTGTTGCCCCCAACTACGGCAACGCGGCAGCCTTCAAGGAACTGGTCACCGAATTCGTCAACAGCGGGATGATGACGGGCAGCTATGGCGGAGTCAATTTCGAGAAAAGCGTAACGTCATTCCGCAACGAGTCCGGGGGGCTGATCGAGTCCGACACTGAGGCAGCGGTGGCGACAGGTTCCGGTAGTCCAAGTTCCGTCGACAGCTTTTACAACGCCGGAACAATAAGTCTTCGCTCAATGGCCGCTCTGGGTCGTTCCGCCGTCTATGCCACGACCTCGACAACGGTGCGCGCCTTCATCAACGACGGCACGATCTCAGCGACTAATACGAACGGCAAGGGCGTCCTCTTGGAGGGCCGACCAGTCGCGCAGTTTACGAACAATGCGAATATTCACGGCAGCGACAGCAACGGAGTCGGCGTCATCATGACCGGCGACGTGAACAGCGTCTTCTACAACAAGGGTTCGATCACCGGCGGCTTTGTCGGATTGCTGCATTACGGAAATGTCGGCACCTTCGTGAACGATGGTCTCATCATCGGCACCGGCACGACATCTGGCGGCCTTAGTTTCCAGAACGGCACGGTGATCAACACAGGGACGATCAACGGCGTCTCGGGTGCCATCGGCGTTGATGCCGAAGTTGCTGGCAGCGCCACCATTATCAATTCCGGCAAGATCATCGGCGGCACCGGCGCGGGGCAGTACGGCATCCTCTATGCCTATCTTCCGAATGCAGGGGCTGAGATCGCCCGCAACGACGTACTGCGCCTGCTCCCGGGTTCGCAGATCATGGGCGTCGTCGACTTCGGCCAGGGGACCGACCTGCTTGATATCTCGCAGTTCACAGGCACCATGGCCCTGACCACGGCCAACCTGGAAAACATCAAGCTGCAGGATGGCTCGACGCAAAGTTACTCGAACTTTTCCAGCCAGCACAGCGGCAAGTCGCTCACTGCGCGCAGCGGCAACGACCTGGTCGTCGTCGATGTTGAGGACGTGACCTCAGCCGGCGGCGCGACGGCCATTGCCGACGCTGCCACCACGATCACAACCCAGGTGTCGAGCATTGTCAGCGATCAGCTCAGCGGCCTGGGGGCATCGGCGGCGCCCGACACAGGACCATCGAACGTTTCGGGCTTTGCGCCCGAGCGGCCAACGTCCACAGCGGAGGGCGCCGTTCTTTCTGCATTGGACGTGACACGAGACCATAGCGTGAACGCCTGGGCTACTGCTTTTGGTGGCGGCAGCCGCGACGTCACCGGCGCACCGCTCGCGACGGTGTTCGGCGGCATCGTTGCCGGTTCGCATGCGCAGTTTGATGGCTACACCATTGGTCTGCTCGGCGGCGTGGTCGGCTCCCAACTGGCGACGAGTGCGCAGACCGTAGCAACAACGACGGGTATTGTCGGGGGCTATGCTCGGACTGAACTTGGCGTGGTACAGATCGATGCGTCGCTGCTGGGCGGCTACAACGCGCACACCAGCACGCGCAACACCGGCGGCGCCGGCACCGCTACGGCCAGCTTTTCGAGCTGGTTCCTCGCGCCCGATATCGGCTTCACCCTACCGGTGCTGACTAGTTCGGAAGGCGGCCTCAACGTCGCCTTCCGCGCCAAGTATGTCGGCGGCGCGGTGAGCGGCTACACCGAGACCGGTTCGCTGGCCAACCTTTCCATCGGCACGCAGACGGTCAGCCTCCTCGATCTGCGCCTCGAGCTGAACGGCGATCTGGAACTGGATGCTGCGACGCGCACCAAGGTGTTCGGCAAGGCGGGTCTGTTCGGTCAATCCAATCTGGGCGGTTCTACCGTTCCGATCACCATCCTGGACAGCACGTTCGACGTGGCCTCGAGCAATTCACTGCAGTACGGCGTCTATACCGGTGCCGGCGTGACCACAGCAGTTGGTGCAACGACAGATCTCAGCGCGTCGGTCAACACGTCGGCCCGCACAGATGGGTTGTTGTCGGCGAGTGCCAAAGCGCAGCTATCTGCATCGTTCTAGGGGTAAGGTCGAACATGATCCCGCTCGCCCGGCTGACCGCATACGCATATGCGACAATGATCGCTTCGGCCTCATCCTCTAGGGCGTGGTGTCGACGGCCTTCGTCCTCGTGGTCGTGACGTTGGCGCTCTGATGCGGTGAGAGGGGCGCCCCGTCTCCGTCACTGCGGCAGGCCGGTACGAGGCTGGCCTTTAGCCCATCAGGCGTTGCTAGAATGGACCGGCAGGACTTTTTCTGCGTCGGCCATATGTTCGGTGACCCCCGATCGCCCAGTCCAAGCCGCCACGCGTCCAGCTCTGCAGGAAAATGTTTCGACCGAGGCGTCACCGATCGCTTGGCCTTTAATGAGACGGCCCTGCGCCAGCGCCGATAGTCGGGCGGCCTTGGAATTCCATGCGCCCAAGCCTGCGGCGAGTGGCTTGGCTGCCGGGCGCTCATTGCGGCCGATAACGAGGACGTCCGCCATCGGGCGGCGGCGAGAGCGGGAAAGATCTACCCGAAATCATCCGCATCGCCGAGGAATTCCGGCGCCGCGCCAAGGGTGATTCTGTACCTAACGAGGACGACGTCCAATCTTGAGCAAAGAAGCGGAACCGGGACCCCGACATGAGAAACCGGAAAATCCCACTGTTTCCCTTGCCGCCGCGTCCGGTTGACGCGCCTCGCATCTCTGTGTCGCGGTCCCCGATTCAACTTGGGTGCTGATTGACGGTTCCGTCTTCAGGTCCAGGCGGCCCGCGCGGCGGCGCGGACTAGCTCATCGTTGCTGTAGGGCTTGTGCAGGAAAATCGAGCCAGGCAAGCCCCCCTTTTGCCAGTCGGCGCCGCTGTCACCTGAGGCATAGACGACGCCGATGCGAGGATGCAATTCGCGGGCCTTACGGGCGACCGCCCGGCCATCGGCACCGGGCAACTTGATGTCGGTGACCAGTACGCTGAAGTGCTCCCCGTGATGTTCGAGCTCGGCGATGGCTTGGACACCGGTGGTTGCCAGCACCACGTCGCAGCCGGCGTCCTGCAGCACCATCTCCATCGGAAAGGCGATCATGATTTCGTCTTCGACAAAGAGAATATAGTCACCCTGTAGCGCTGACGGCCCGGTATGGTTTCCCGACAATCGGCATGCCCGGATAGGCAGCTTCCAGCTCGTCACGCATGTCGCCGCTGCAGATGATCACCTTTGCATCGGGCATTCCTACATCTCCTCGTGGCCCGCAAAATCGGTGTCGGTCAGGATTACGGCGTAAGGGCCATTTGCAAAGCGATGTCGAGATTGGTGCGGGCGCCGACCCTCACCACTTCGAAGTCTGCCTGCGCGAGGATGTTTGCGATCTCTATTGCGACCATGGTCTGTTCGTCTACGACCAAGGCGCACTGCCTTCCAAAAGGTTTTCATCGAGGCGCTTTCAGTGCGAGGCCCCCCGCAGCAGGATGGCTGCACGGGAAGTCCATCCCGTATCTTGCGCTAGATGTTGAACGCAACGCGGATGATTTTCCCACCAGCAACCGGAGTGCGATCCATACGCGCCAAAGAAACGAAGTTGAGTCATCAAATGTTAAGGCGCGCACTTGTGTCGCGAGGAGCGCAGGCGCGGCGTCATTTCGCCTAGGGACGAAACGAGCATGGCGCGCGGAAACTTATCCTCACGCATTAAGTTGCATACTCTATGAGCACGACCACCACCCACCATCGCAAACGTTCAGTTGATGCTGCTGTTCTTGCCCGTCGCGCGGGGCGCCGAGCCGCCGCTCCTATTGCCGAAAAGCTGATCCAGTGGCACGCCCAGGCGGCCTTCCTGTCTGCCCGCGCTAACCACGCGATGCTCCGCGATCTACCGATCGATGAAATTGCTAGCTCGGTTAACGGCCTACACGGCGCTATCACCGATGCGGTCGTCACCTGGCGAAAGCAGCTGAAAATCGCGGACGATCCGTCAGGCTTTGTGACTGACACGGAGAAGTCGGTACGGGCTCTGCTTGCGACGCTTGACGACATCCAAAGGCGTGTCGACCGTTAGCAAGTGCAGAAGGCGCGCATCATCCGGTCGCTAGTTCTCGAGGTCGGCGTGCCATTTGGATGTTCTGCATCGTGCTGATTGTGGTGACCGCCCGGTAGCCCGCCGCTTCGGACGGTAACGGGGCAACACTGAGCGCCAGGCACTCGAGCGTCAGATACTTTGCAATCGCGGAAGCCCCGCCGAACCATCTTGGAGACGCAGCCGGGCGGGACCGGTCGGAGGGCGTTACATCATCTTCGGCCGTTCGGCTCGATACCGGCAGAGCGGCCGCGTCCTTTGATCCAGATCGGTAAATTGCAGATAGCTGCTCGGACCGGATTGCGCGTGATCCTTTCCATTTGCCAAAGCATCGCCAGGAGTTAGAAATGGATGGCAGCACGCATCCCGACCTGCGACGGGCCATGGCCGAGGTCAGGCACGAAAACTGCGACTACTTAGCGATGACCACGTCGTAACCCGGGGCGAACTCCGCGAACTGGTTTCCAAAGTCGAGCAGATGGAAGACGACGTCGATCGGGCCATGTAGAGCGCCAGCGGCGCAATGTCATTCGAGGTTGAGGACCTGGTGGAGTCTCGGCGCTATGCGCGACTGCTCACCAGCGAGGTCGACCACTACGTGCAAGCGATCCTCTAGCGAAAGAGAAGGCCCGGCTGATTAGGCCGGGCCGGCCTTCGACGCGTTGGAGGTGAAGGTGGTGCCGTCGCTTCCTAGAAGGACCTGCTAAGACCCCCATTCGGTTCCCGACCAGGCCATGGCACGACGCCATAGTCGGCGGAAGGTCACAAAGCTCGAGTATCGTGTCGACTACAGCCTCCAGAGGGGGAGTCGCATCGATCCAGATAGCGCCCGGTGGTACATATCCCCACTCTCGTTCATCTCGGTGTTGAGCTCTCGTTTGTGCGGCTTCCCTCCGAACAGGTCGATAAACCAGTGCTTATTTCTAGCGCGACCGCAGAAGAATGTAGCGCTTCGGCTGACAATCGATTGGGCCTTGTCGACCGGCCAAATCCAGCGCCTGTACTGCCATCGCGTACGGTCTCTTTCACCGAGCCCAACAGGGGTTTCGACACACTCGCCCGTATCCGGATCGCCATAGATATCAAGATGACGGCTGGGTGGATGTTGGGCGTAAGCGGTTCTGAGATGATCGATTCACAAAGGTAATTGCACGCTCACCCGCTATTCTGGCTAGTGCCTCAATCAACTTGGGGGATCCAGTGAAAATCATCATCGCGGCGCTAGCCGCCTTGTGCCTCGTGCTCACCACCACAGTAGTTGAGGCGGCTCTAGCATCGACCTGCAACAACCTTGCAAAGGGCCGACTGAAGTCGCTGAGTGGCACCAATGCGGTGTCGTTTTCGATCTTCAATGCCTCGTCCACACCGAAGGTCATAAACTGGATCGACTATAAGGGTCGTGCGAAGACATATGCGTTTCTTCGGCCTGGCGAAGGCCTAGAGCAGCAGTCTTATCAGACTCACGTTTGGGCCGTGCTCGACCAGGTCGGCAACTGCGTCAACGTCTACCAGCTAGGAGAATACAACCTGAACATCAGGCTGTCAGACTAAGCGTGTTTGTCGAGCCCGCCGCTAACGAGCCCTAGACGCCAGACCGTATTGTAGCGGCGGCACGTCCGCCTCTCGGGCGGTTCGGCCGTCATGTCGTGCCGTTGCCGAAGTAGCCTCTGGCCTCATCTTCGGTAGGGAACTTACCGTCCGGCGTCATGCGATCGACGTTTTCCGGGATGGCGCTGGACAGCCTCATGAGAAGCTCGTCGCGGCTCAGACCGGTGCGTCGTGTCAGTTCGTCGAGGTTATCGGCGCCGATCGCCTGTTCAACTTGACTGGGGGTCAGGCCCTTAGTGGGAACGCCAGGCGTCACCCAGGATTCGGCCACATCGCTCTGACCGGACTTCCTGAAGCTGTCCATGAGGTCGCCGAGGCCACCGGCCAGTCCCCCGCCAGCGGCAGCACCACCCAATAGGTCTCCCAAGCCTCCAAGAATACCGCCGAGGTCATCTTGCGGCTTTCCCGCTGCACCTTGACTTCGATCCTGCAGACCTTTGAGAGCTTCAGAAATCTTGTCGCGGTTCTGATAGCCCGCAACCGCGAGCAGGCCCAGTAGCGCGACTAGTGACGGCATCTTGTTGGCCATGTGACGCTCCTAGGCCCGACGCCGGGCAATCATGCCCCAGACGAACAGCACAATGATCGCACCAATGATTGCGCCTATGAGACCAGCCCCCTCACCCGGAGCGTACCAACCCAGGGCCTGCCCAAGGTACGAGGCCACAAATGCGCCGACGATGCCGAGGATCGTCGTCAGAATGAAGCCAGAGGGCTCGTTCCTGCCAGGCAGGATGAACTTGGCGACGACACCGGCGATAAAGCCGATCAGAATTGTCCAGAGAATACCCATGATGTTCCTCAGTACGCCACAAAGCGGGCGCGTCATATGACAAGACGCACCGAGGATTTTCGTTCCGGTAACGCCCCTTTTATGGGCGTGAAACTTACCCCGATACCGCAGTGGTGCGCGAGAGCATTTCAGCGCGAGGCGGCAGCCGCCGACACGTGGAGCATCGGCCCGCCGAGCATGCGCAGCAACGAAACTATCTCGTGACGGCGTGTCGCTCAAAAGGATGGGTAGTCGGCCACCGACCCGTCGCCTTCGAGAAGCCCGACTGTGGCTTCTCCTTGTTTCGTTCTCTCCATTTGGGGATACGGTGCACCATAAGCGGACGTCAGCGCCAGACTGGGTTACGCTTGCCCGATATTTCAGTCAGGAGATTTCCATGTTCAGACCCACCCTTCGCGCACGATTCCGCGTGTTCTCTGAAACCGTCGCTGAGTTGGCGGGCTCTCCCGCGGCCTTCTTCATCGCCGTGGCGCTGTTCGGGCTTTGGCTGGTGACCGGCCCTTTCTTCGACTGGTCGGAAAGCCATCACCGCATCCTCGACGTGACGCTGGCCATCGTACCATTCTGGATGGTCTTCGTTCTTCAGGCCACCCAGAACCGTGACGGCGATATCGTCGAGGCCAAGCTCGACGAGCTGCTCAAGGCAATCGCCGAGGCGCGCGAGGATTTGGTCGGCATTCAGAACAAGCCGCAGGAAGAGGTAGAGGGCATTCGGTAGAGCCGATGTCCACCTCCGCACGGTTAACCATCGGTAAAATGTGATTTACCAGCGATGCATTCGCCTATAAGCTGTTCGTCGGTTGTGGCGACCTCGAATACTGGGTTGCATTATGAAGTTAGTACCAGCCATCGCGCTAGCGGCCGCGTTTGTTGCCGCTCCCTTTCAGAGCCAGGCGTTTTTCGTTGATCAGAAGGCGCTCGACTACAAGCTCCACATCCTCGAATGCGCCGGGCTTCTGTTCTCGGAACGCCATGCAGCAGAATGCGGCGGCACAGTAGGCACGGGTCCATTCCCGTCCCTGTCGACCCCGGTGAGCCCGTCTGGCCCGCCTGCAGCGCCTCTTCCGGTCGATGACGGCGATGATGATTGCTACCTCGGATCTGCCGACCTGCTGAACTACGTCCGCGATCTGCCCATCGGCGCAAGCGTCGATGTTGCTGCGGAGACGTGGCCATCATATCCCTGCACGACCTACTGATTGGTCATCGATCTATCGGATCTAGAAGAGGGTTGGCGGCGATGTGCTGCGGCCCCCTTCTTGTTGCCTTCGACCCGGAACAGGTCGAGTTCGACATGGGTGACAATGTGCCCACTGACGATGCCGACGCGAAGCTCACCCTCGGTGGGCCGCGCACTACGTCGCTGCTCAGCGAGTAATCCGCGCCCCCGCATGTTAATGCGACTGTCGCAATGACCGCATAGTTTGCAGACGGGTGCATCAACGCCTCCCGCGGCGTCCGAGAGCGCGAGCCCGATGCAAACCCCGGCGCTCGCGCTTTTCGTTTTCAGAGGCCACAATCCGGCGGTGGTCGCCGTTAGTAGTGGCAGTCTACCACAGTCAGCCAGTGATCCGCCGGTACATGCCTGAGCAGCTCGTGCATCGTGGTGTCAAAATCGAGGTCACGCGGTGCGCGCCATCGGCCGTCGACCACGACTGCGTGCACCTGCCCGGCTCGTCCTGCACGTCGAAACTCCAAGGGCCATTGCCGAGAAGACCGGTCCAGTAGCCGCCGATGACCCAGCTATCCCACTTGCCACGCGGGTTCCACCAATAGCCTCGGCACCCCTTCTCCGGGTTGATGTCGGCACGCCGGTCGACGATCGAAGAGGAAGTGCGGCCGCTCGCGTCGTTCGCCGCTGGCCATCCTGAAGGGTTCAAGCGCCGCGGAGACCTGCTCGGCCGCTTCCGTCAACACGATGACGCAGGCGCGGCTCATCAGCCGTCTGTCAGCGGGATGAGGCGCTCGCCGATCTCGTCGAGCTGATGATCCTGGAACGCTATCTCGGTGCCTGTCACCCACCAGGCCTCGCCGTCCCAATTGTCCACTTCCCAACCATCATGGACGCGCACCCAGTAATAGCCTTCAGGCCTGTGCGGCTCGAGCATCTTCTGTCCCATGTGCTCCTCCTTTAGAGCAGCGTCGCCTGCACCGGCTTTCCGGGCAGGCGAAGAGGGTCGCCCCCCTCCTGACGCACCACAACCGTGGTCAAAAGCTGACATGTCGAGCGATGCGCCGTACGGTTGGCTGGTATCACATCTTGGTATCCGCGGTCGCTCGAGGCGGAATACGGACGACAGCGGTAGTGCCGTTGGCGTCGGAGTAGCTGACCTCCGCATCGATGCCGCGTGAAATGGTCTTGACCAGCTTGGTGCCAAGGCCAGTCCCTTTGCTGGGGCCGGAGCCGTTCCAGCCTGGACCGTCATCGGCGACCGTTAGGACGATCCAGCCGGCCTCGTCGCTCAGTGACACCCGTACCTCGCCCGGCCCGCCGGCCGGGTAAGCGTACTTGATGGCATTGGTCACGAGCTCGGTGAGGATGATCCCTATTGACACGGCCGCATCAGTATCGATGCGGACCGGCGCGAGCGTCCTAAGAATCTCTATGCCAGAACCCTCAGCAAGGTGATCAAGCAACGGGCCCATGTAGTCGGCCAGTTCGACGAAGTGAACATCGCCTGCAGTGTAGAGCCGCTTATGCACCTCCGAAATGGCGAAGATTCTCGCCTGAGTCTCTTCGAGCGCGACGCGGGCGGAACTGTCGGCAACCGCCTTGGCCTGGATGCCGACCAACGATGATACGATCGAGAGGCTGTTGGAAACGCGGTGGTTCACTTCACGCAGCAAAGCCTCGGCCCGCTCACGCGCCAAGCGCATGTCCCGTTCCGCCTCGTCGCGTGCAAGACGCGTACGGGCCAGCTCCAGCGCGCCTTCGATTGCTGATGTCAGGTATACAAGGAAGTCGTCACCGACGGTTTTGGGAACGAAGTCCGTCGCGCCGCCCCGCATCGCTGCAAGCGCCGTGTCGAGGTCGGTCGAAGCCGTCACGTAAACGACTGTCGGCGCGTCGCGCACACTCCTCAAGCTGGCAAGGAAGTCCATCCCGGTTCCGCTGGGCAACTCGTGATCGAGGCCGATTACATCGACTTCGTTGGCGCGCAGCAGATCGAGGCCCGTCGCCGCATCTCCGGCCAACAGTACCCGATGGCCGCGGCGGGTAAGGGATTTCTGCACCAGTCGGCCGAGTGCGGCATCGTCGGCGATGTAGAGGATGGATCCGGCGG
>VFQO010000705.1_pt1 | contig 32094 bp, 28 predicted proteins | sample 3512331 | NCBI WGS metagenome assembly VFQO01 (sample SAMN10412371, study PRJNA504923) | tailings metagenome | isolation source: Replicate 3 from Balatoc abandoned mine | place: Philippines: Itogon, Benguet | collected 2017-08-28 | reverse complement strand
TTTGGCTAAACGGTAGGCCTTGTTGCCTTCGACGTAGGCGACAAATCGCTGCCAGTGTTCACTGTTATTTGCTCCATCCAGATACTCATAGGGTGTGGCATTGCCTTTGTCACGGTTCTCCTTCGCCAGCACTAGTACCTTGTTGTTCTTGCTGTCATCAAAGCTGCGCGAGTAGGGCAGGGCGTGGTCGATCTCCACATAGCCGGGTTCAAGCAGACGATTGAGGTCTATAGGTTCGATGGAGTAGGCGCATTTGCCCTGCTGTTCGCGATATAGCCGCCATTTCTCGAATTCCTGGCCTTTGGGCATCTGGCCGTAGTGTTCTCTGAATAAAGCCTTGTCTTTTTCGTTGCTGTCGCGATATTCCAATTGCTTTTTATGTACATCCAGCCGCCCTTCAATGTATTTCCCTTGATCGTTCCAATGTCCTTTCAAGGGCTTGGACAAATCCCGCGCCATCTCGATATGTACCGACGCGGGTGGGCCAAATTCGCGGACCAAGGCGTTCATCACCTTGCGTGCCTGGTTGAGCGCTCGCAACACAACGGGATTGCGGGGGATGTCCATATCCTCATTGAATAACATCCGCCCCTTCTTGTCGCGGCCTGTGTAGAAGGGCGGCAAGTAATGATCCTTTCCTGCCCCCGCCTTGAATAACTGGCTATGGTGGTAGCCGGCAGCCTCGCAGGCCTCGTCGTAGCGCATGCCTGACCCCATGTGAGGAACGATCTTGCGCAAGGCCTTGAGGGAAAGGTTGCTGAACTTGTCGAAGCGGACCTCTCCCAGCGCATCGATCATTGGCTTGCCGCCCGGCAAGCCGAGCTTGCCGAGTTCGCGCTCTACCTCGCTGTCGTCCTTGTAAACGGATAATACCCAGGCAATACGGTCGAGCAATTCCGGGTCACCAGCCAGCGCTGCACCCGAAATGGACCGCCATTCGGTTTCGAGCCTTTTGTCCTTCAGTGTCTTGCGCAGTTCTTGCCAGGCAGGCAGTTTCACCAGCACAGCACTTTCCGGGTCTTTGACCTTGCCGTCAGCGCTTTGCGCATAGGGAAACTTGGCAAAGCGGAAGTTGTTATCAGTTGCGCCAGCTTTGATTAGGGCGGCGCGCAATTGTTTGTGGGTCAGATCGCCCGCCTGGTTATATGGCAGGGGTAGGGCAATCCGTCGTTCATTTTCGTTAAGGGGCCGTGTGACGCCATCGACCACGATGCGCAGGTTGTTGAGCCGCGTAAGCCAGACATGCCGCTCTGCCGTGAAGCTGGCTTTGGGGGCGCGGTATTCGCTTTTCTCGAATGTGCAGCGCCCCAACATTTTGAGCAGATTGTCGCCGGAGAGAGCGGGCTTCTGCGACCAGAACAGTCCGCTTTTGCGGTCGCCATTCCCAAGAATGGCGGCTTGAAAAGCTTCTCCAGTGTGTGGGTTGCCTAATGCACGCTGGCGTTGGAACAGGGTTTCCAGTTCCTGGGCCAAAAGAACGCGGGAGAGTGCCTTGTCATAACTACCCTGCTTGTTGCGCTGGGTCTCCGGAAACTCGGACAGCACCATTTCCGCTGCGGTCCGATAACCTTTTTCCTGCATCATTCGGCTAGTGGCGGCCAGGCCTTGTTTAACCTTGCCGCCCTCGCCTTTGGTGTCTTCAGCCGCTTTTTTCTCTTCGGCGCGGCTTATCCAATGGAAGCCACGGTGTTTGCACAAGTGGTAGATGACTCGCGCCCATTCCTCCGGCGTAAGCAAACGGTCAAGGCCTTCGACTCGCAATTGCCAGGGAGAGGTGGGTGCATGCAATTGGTTATGAAAAAACTGTGCATCAGCAATCAGGCCTTCACGCTTCAAAAGTCGCGCCACCTTGGTTTGCCGCCATGCACGCCGGTACAGGCGGCGGCGCATCAGCCGTGCGTTGCGTCGCGCGACGTTGAGTGATTCGCCTTCCTTGGCGGTTTCCGCCTTGTCAAATGCGCGTACACCCAGCGCCACAATGTGATCCGGTGCAAGCACCGCCCAGCCCACCGAAGCAATGCCGATGTCGAAACCGAATGTCAAATTGCGGGTGTTGCCTTCCACCGTTGCCTCCCTTATAGTTGGTATCGTTGTAGCTTTCCGGGGTGAGAGCCGTTGCTGCAATAAGATTCGAAAGAATCGAACCCGCCCGGCAGATCGCAAGGTCTGTCGGGCTTTGTATTTCTACCCCCTCATATTCTTTTTACAGTATAGCTTAAATTCAGTAGCCAGCCAGCGCTTATCCCAGCGCCACCAGCGCGATCTCGTCGCCGTCCTTGACCGGCGTGCCGCCTTCTGCGAACTGGCGGTTGACGGTGATCTTGAGGCCGGGGTTGTTGCGCAGCCAGCGGGCCCAGGGCTCGCCGCGCAGGGAGAGGAAAAACAGCAGGCTTTGCACGTCCTGCACCTGCGGCGGCAGGTCCAGTTCGTCCGAGGCGCGGTCGAAGGCATCGACGAGGGAGCCGAAGTAGAGAATATTGATCATGACAATCCGATAAAATAGCGAAACGCAAAACCCTGGATCGCCACGGGCCTGCGGCCCTCGCAAAGACGTCTTTGCGAGAAGGCTGCGCCGACGAAGCAATCCAGATTCTTTGGATCAGATTGTACCCATGTCCGCCTCCTTCCTCGACTCCCTCAACCCGCAGCAGCGCGAAGCGGTCACGCTGCCGCACCAGTCGGCGCTGATTCTGGCAGGCGCCGGTTCGGGCAAGACGCGGGTGCTGACCACGCGCATCGCCTGGCTGATTTCGACCGGGCAGGTGTCGCCCCTGGGCTTGATGGCGGTGACTTTCACCAACAAGGCGGCGAGGGAAATGCTGACGCGCATATCCGCCGCGCTGCCCATCAACACGCGCGGCATGTGGGTGGGCACCTTCCACGGCCTGGCCAATCGCCTGCTGCGCGCGCATCACCGCGAGGCCAACCTGCCGCAGGTTTTCCAGATCCTGGATTCCCAGGACCAGGCTTCCGCCATCAAGCGCCTGCTGAAGGCGATGGACATCGACACCGAGAAATACGAGCCGCGCAAGGTGCAGTGGTTCATCAACGGCCAGAAGGAAGCCGGCCTGCGCGCCAAGGATGTGGAGGTGCACGACGAATTCACGCGGCGCCTCGCGGAAATCTTCGAGGCCTACGACGCCCAGTGCCAGCGCGAGGGCGTGGTGGACTTCGCCGAACTGCTGTTGCGCTCCTACGAGCTGCTGTCCTTCAACGAGCCGTTGAGAAACCATTACCAGGCGCGCTTCAAGCACATCCTCATCGACGAGTTCCAGGACACCAACCCGCTGCAGTACCGCTGGCTCAAGCTCTTCGCCGGGCCGTCCACGGCGATGTTTGCGGTGGGCGATGACGACCAGTCGATCTACGCCTTCCGTGGCGCGGAAACCGCCAACATGCGCGAGTTCGAGCGCGAGTACGCGCAGGGCCGCGTGATCAAGCTGGAACAGAACTACCGCAGCCATGGCAACATCCTCTCCGCCGCCAATGAATTGATTGCGCGCAACCGCGAGCGCCTGGGCAAGAACCTGTGGACTGACGAAGGCGCGGGCGAGCCGATCCGCGTGTTCGAGGGCTACGGCGACCAGGACGAGGCCGGCTTCATCGTCGACGAAGTGAAGGCGCTGCACCGCGAGGGCCACGCGCTCTCGGACATCGCGCTGCTGTACCGCTCCAACGCGCAGTCGCGGGTGCTGGAACATGCGCTGTTCACCTCGGGCATTCCCTACAAGGTCTACGGCGGCCTGCGCTTCTTCGAGCGCCAGGAAGTGAAGCATGCGCTGGCTTATCTCAGGGTGATGAGTTTCCCCGACGACGACGGCGCCTTCCTGCGCATCGTCAACTTTCCCACGCGCGGCATCGGCGCCAGGTCTCTGGAAAACCTGCAGGAAGCGGCCCGGTCCGGCGGCGTCAGCCTGTGGCTGGCGGCGCAGGCACAAAGTGCCGGCAAGCGCGACGCCGCCAAGGGACTGCCGGCCTTCGTCACGCTGATGGAAAAAATGCGCGAGGCCTGCGAGGGCATGTCGCTGGCGGAAACCCTGGAGCAGGTCATCAATGTTTCAGGACTGGCCGACTATTACATGAACGAGAAGGACGGCCAGGACCGGCTGGAGAACCTCAACGAGCTGGTCAACGCCGCCGCGCTGTTCGAGCAGGACCCGGAGGCCGTGGTGGAGGAGGGCCAGAGCGTGATGGAGGCCTTCCTCGCCCACGCCGCGCTGGAGGCCGGCGAGCACCAGGCCGGGGCCGGCACCGATGCGCTGCAGCTGATGACCGTGCACGCCGCCAAGGGCCTGGAGTTCCACAGCGTGTTCATCACCGGCCTGGAAGAAGGCCTGTTTCCGCACGAGCAGAGCTTCGCCGACGCCGACGGCCTGGAAGAGGAGCGCCGCCTGATGTATGTGGCCATCACCCGCGCGCGCCGCCGCCTCTATCTCACCCACGCGCAGTCGCGCATGCTGCACGGCCAGGTGCGCTACGGCCTGCCTTCGCGCTTTCTTTCGGAGTTGCCGGAGAATCTGCTGCTGCCGCTCAACAACCGGCGCGCGGCCTGGGCGCAGGAGCCGGCGCCGGCAACGTATTCCAGTCGTGGCGGTCAGGCCGCGGGGGGCTTTTCCATCGGCCAGAACGTGGCCCATCCCAAATTCGGCAGCGGCGTGATCCTCGGCTTCGAAGGGCGCGACGGCGATGCACGCGTGCAGGTCAGGTTCCGCGATGCCGGCACCAAGTGGCTGGCGCTGGAATACGCCAAGCTCAGCGCAGCGTAAGTTTTCCGTCCAGGCGGTCCGCGGCCGCTAGCCGCCGACGATACGGTTCCGGCCTTTTTCCTTGGCCTGATAGAGGCGCTTGTCCACTTCTTCGATGAAGTCGATCGGCCTGTCCGAGCGCCCGGGCGTAATGGTGCCAATGCCGAGACTGATGGTCAGGATCGGGCTTACCGGGGATTGCTCGTGGGGAATGCCTTCCTCGGCCAGCAGGTCCTGGCAGCGCCTGGCCACCTTGGCGGCCGCTTCCGCGTCCGTTTCCGGTAGCACCAGCACGAATTCCTCGCCGCCGATGCGGGCGAGGAAATCGCGCGGACGGGTCGCCGCCCGGTTCAGCAGCTGGGCCATGCGCCTGAGGCAGTTGTCTCCCTGGATATGGCCGTAGTGGTCGTTGTACTGCTTGAAGTGGTCGATGTCGAACAGGATCAGCGAAAGCGGCAGCCTGCTGCGAGTTGCGTTGGTCCATTCCACTTCCAGGATGGAATCGAACATGCGCCGGTTGGGGATGCCGGTCAGTTCGTCCTTGAATGACAGCGCTTCGAGTTCCTTCTGCAGGCTCAGCAGCTTCTCTTCGGTTTTCTTGCGCTCGCTGATGTCGAACATGAAGCCGACCAGCGCATCGACCTCGCCGTTTTCTTTGCGGACGACGTGCACGACATCGCGGATCCACACGTAGTTTCCGTCCCTGGTCAGCGCGCGGTAATCCGCTTCGTGGTCGACACCGGCCTTGGACTGGGCAACGCAGAAGTTGACGACGCGCTCCCTGTCCTCTTCATGGATCCTGGCCGCCCAGTCTTCCACGCTCGCCCAGCTGTCGGGCGCCCAGCCGAGCAGGTTTTCGATCTGCGGGCCGATATAGGCGAACTTCATGGTTTTCCAGTCGATCTTCCAGGGAATGGCCTTGGTCGATTCCAGCAGGGTTTTGTAGACGGCGCTGTCTGGGGCCATGCCTTGCGTGATTTCGCTCGTCATCGGGATCTGTTTCGAATCGCCTGTCCGGTGTGCAATTTAAAGCCGCTAACTCCTGGAAGCGAACATCGACTGATAGCCCAGGTAGGCGGTGCCCAGCATGACGGGCACGGCGATGAGCATGCCGACGACGGGAACCAGGGCCAGCAGGAATACCGGGATCAGCACCAGGCCGTTGGCCAGCAGGGCCACCCAGTTGCGGAGACAGGCCTTGAGGGAGAGGCCCATGGCTTGCAGGGGCGTGGCATTGCCGAACAGCACCAGCGCCGGCGCGTACCAGGTGGCGGCAACCGCCGGGATGACGAGTCCGAGCCCCACAAGCAGGAGCACCCCCTTGCCTTCGAGGCCCTGCGCGACCTGCTCGGGCGCGGCGCCCTGCTGGATTGCCTGCATCATGGCCTGATAGTCCACGCCCAACTGCTTCATCAGCCACAGGATGGCGAGCAGGATGCCGAGGTAGATCGCGCCGACCATGGCGAGCGGCAGCGCATGGTTGCGGAAGCCGGCCGCGAAATGCGGCAGTTCGGGCTCGCCGCCTTCGTCGATGGCGCGGAACGCGCGCATGAAGCCCGCCAGCATCAGCGGAGTGAGGATCTCGGTCAGGCCGGCACCGGCATAGGGAATGAGCTGCAGGATCAGCAGTGCGCCGAGGAAGAGCGCGGTCGCCGCGCCCAGCATCAGCGGGCTTTTGATGAACAGCCTGAAGGCGCCGGTCACCCAGTCAAGGCCTGCGCGCGCCGGTACGCGGCGCGGGAGTTCTTCGCTCATGCCTGCCTAGAAGGTTTTCAAGACCCAGTGTGGCACTGCGGTCGGCGCGACCGGGCCTTCATCGCGGGCGAATTCGCCGCGCCCCATCTGGTCGACGAGGTAGTAGGGCGCGCCCCCCGGCGGGGTGATGCGGATCATGTACAGCTTGCCGCGCAGCCGGTATTCCTCGATGCGCTCGCCGCCGCGGCTGCGGATGGTGATCGAGGGCTCTTCGATCTCGCCGGCAGTGGGGGCGCCGTCAGGCACCGGGGTGCTGCCGGGAGGGGGCGCGGACGCCTCGTCGGCGGCGAACGCCGGCAGGCTGGCGAGCAGAAGCGCAGCGATGAGGCTGGAAGCAGTTTTTTTCATGGTCATGTCCGGTCGGTATTCTACTTTCAAAATAGCTTAAAACGCGTGCGGAAATCACAGGTTGAGGAGGATTTCGCGTTCGCTTGTGGTCGGCGCGAAGCCGCGTTTCTCGTAGTGGCTGAAAATGGCTTCGACCACCTCCGCCGGCTTGTCGATGACCTGCATCAGGTTCATGTCCTGCGGGCTGATCATGCCTTCCTTGACCAGTCGCTGGTTGAACCACTCCAGCAGCCCGGCCCAGTACTTGGAACCGACCAGGATGATGGGCATGCTGCGGGTCTTGCCGGTCTGTACCAGGGTCAGCGCTTCCATCAGTTCGTCCAGCGTGCCGAAGCCGCCGGGCATGACCACGTAGGCAGCGGCGAACTTGACGAACATGACCTTGCGCGCGAAGAAATGGTGGAAGGTCTGGGTGATGTCCTGGTACGGATTGGTGTGTTGCTCGTGCGGTAGCTGGATATTGAGGCCGATGCTGGGCGACTTGCCGAAATAGGCGCCCTTGTTGGCGGCTTCCATGATGCCGGGGCCGCCGCCGGAAATCACGGAGAAGCCGGCGTCGGAGAGCTGGCGCGCGATCTGTTCGGTGAGCATGTAGTAGGCGTGGTCGGGCGGCGTGCGCGCGCTGCCGAAGATCGACACCGCAGGGCGTATGCCGGCCAGGCGTTCGGTGGACTCCACGAACTCTGCGATAATGCCGAACAGACGCCAGGACTCGCGGGCCGAATAGTCGATTTCCGCAGCGTCGCGCGGGTCGGCCATTTCAGGCAATTTGTCTTTCATTTTGGTTCCTTATGACCCAGAAAACCCTTCTGCTGGTGGATGGCTCATCCTACCTGTACCGGGCATTCCATGCCCTGCCGGATTTGCGCAACCGCCACAACCAGCCCACCGGCGCCGTCTACGGCGTCATCAACATGCTCAAAAAGCTGGAGAAGGACTACCCGGCCGATTATATCGCCTGCGTGTTCGACCCCAAGGGCAAAACTTTCCGCGAAGACTGGTATCCACAGTACAAGGCCAACCGGCCGCCCATGGCCGAGGACCTCGCAGTGCAGATCGAGCCCCTGTTCGAGGGCATCCGCGCGCTGGGCTGGCCGCTCGTCATCGTCGACGGCGTCGAGGCCGACGATGTCATCGGTACCCTGGTGACCCACGCCGCCAGCGAAGGCGTGAAAAGCATCGTTTCCACCGGCGACAAGGACATGGCGCAACTGGTCAACACCCACGTCACCCTGGTCAATACCATGAGCAACGAGGTGCTCGACGAAAAGGGCGTGCAGGAAAAATTCGGCGTGCCGGCGACGCGCATCGTTGATTATCTGGCGCTCATCGGCGACAGCGTGGACAACGTGCCGGGGGTGGAAAAAGTCGGCCCGAAGACCGCGGTCAAGTGGCTGGCCGAATACGGCAGCCTCGACGGCATCATCACCCGCGCCGGAGAAATCAAGGGCGTGGTGGGCGAGAACCTGCGCAAGGCGCTGGACTGGCTGCCCATGGGGCGCAAGCTCGTCACCATCAAGACCGATGTCGACCTCGCCTTCGATGCGGAAGCGCTCACCAGGCAGCCGCCTGACCGCGACAAACTGCTGGCCTTCTACGAAACCCAGGATTTCCGCACCTGGCTGCGCGAGTTGCGCGCGGCCGAACAGGGGCAGGGCGAGGGCGATGCTACGGCGGAGAACGCGACTGTGGCGGCGACCGCCGATGCCGACCACCGCGCCGGCTACGCCTGCATTCTGAGCGAAGCGGAGCTCGATGCCTGGCTGGAAAAAATCACGCGCGCCGGGCGGGTCGGCTTCGACACCGAAACTACCGCGCTCGACCCGATGACGGCGCAACTCGTCGGCATGTCCTTCGCCGTGGCCCCGGGCGAGGCGGCCTATCTGCCGCTCGCGCACCGTTATCCCGGCGCGCCTGATCAGTTGAACCGCGAAGCCGCGCTGGCGAAACTGCAATCCTGGCTGGAAAGCGAGCGTCCGCAGAAAGTCGGCCAGAACCTCAAGTTCGACCGCCACGTGCTGGCCAACCATGGCATCCGCCTCAAGGGCATCGTGCACGATACCCTGCTCGAGTCCTACGTCGCCGAGTCGCACATGCCGCACGACCTCGACAGCCTGGCCGCGCGCTTCACCTCGCTGTCGGTCATCACCTACCAGGATGTCGCCGGCAAGGGGGCAAAGCAGATCGGCTTCGACCAGGTCGACCTCGATACCGCCACCCAGTATGCCGCCGAGGATGCCGACGTGACCCTGCGCGTGCACGAGGTGCTGTATCCGCAGATCGAACCGATCGAAGGACTGAAGCGGGTGTACGAAAGCATCGAGCTGCCGGTGGCCGACATCCTGTTCCGCATGGAGCGCAATGGCGTGCTGCTCGACCGCGACAGGCTCTCCACCCAGGGGCGCGAACTGGGCGAGGCCATGCTCAAGCTGGAGGAGCGTGCCTATCAGCTTGCCGGTCACCCGTTCAACCTCAATTCGCCCAAGCAGATCCAGGAAATCTTCTTCGGCGAGATGAAGCTGCCGGTGATCAAGAAAACACCGAGCGGCCAGCCTTCCACCGACGAAGAGGTGCTGGAAACCCTGGCCGCCGACTACCCGCTGCCGAAAACCCTGCTCGAATACCGCGGGCTGGCCAAGCTCAAGTCCACCTACACCGACAAGCTGCCGCAGATGATCAACCCGAAGACCGGGCGCGTGCATACGAACTACTCGCAGGCCACTGCGGTCACCGGCCGGCTGTCGAGTTCCGACCCCAATCTGCAGAACATTCCGGTGCGCACCCAGGAGGGCCGCCGCATCCGCGAGGCCTTCATCGCGCCGCAAGGTTCGGTCATCGTGTCGGCGGATTATTCCCAGATCGAGTTGCGCATCATGGCGCACCTGTCCGGTGACGAAGGCCTGCTCAGGGCTTTCGCCGAAGACCGCGACATTCATACCGCCACCGCCTCCGAAGTGTTCGGCGCGGCGCTGGACGAAGTGAGTTCGGACCAGCGGCGCATGGCCAAGGTCATCAACTTCGGCCTGATCTACGGCATGTCGGCCTTCGGTCTCGCCAGCCAGCTGAATGTCGAACGCAGCGCGGCGCAGGCCTACATCGACCGCTACTTCGCGCGCTACCCTGGCGTCGCCGACTACATGCAGCGCACGCGCGAACAGGCGAGGTCGCAGGGCTTTGTCGAAACCGTGTTCGGTCGCCGCCTGTACCTGCCCGAGATCAACTCCCGGAATCCCGCTCGCCGCCAGGGCGCCGAGCGCGCCGCCATCAACGCCCCCATGCAGGGCACCGCGGCCGATCTCATCAAGCTGTCCATGATCGCCGTGCAGGACTGGCTCGATGCAGACGGGCGGCAGAGCAGGATGATCATGCAGGTGCACGACGAACTGGTGCTGGAAGTGCCGGAAAGCGAACTGGATGAAGTGCGCACGCGCCTGCCGCAGCTGATGGCCGGCGTGGCGCAATTGAAGGTGCCGCTGAAGGCCGAAGTGGGCAGCGGGCCCAACTGGGAAGCCGCACACTAGCGCAAACAAAAACGGGGGCCGAGGCCCCCGTGGTTTTTTGCTGGTCCGCTGCGCCTATTTTTTCAGGCTGTCGCGGATTTCACGCAGCAGCACGATGTCTTCCGGCGTTGCCGCAGGTTCGGGCGGCGGCGCTTCCTTTTTCAGCCGGTTGATCTGCTTGACCATGACGAAGATCACCAGGGCCAGAATGATGAAATTGAGCAGGATGGTGAGGAAACTGCCGTAGGCGAACACGGGGATGCCGGCCTTCTTGACCTCGGCCAGGGTCATCACGACATCGGGCGGCACGTCTTTCAGGGCGATGAACAGGTTGCTGAAATCAAAGCCGCCGGACACCGCGCCGATGAGCGGCATGATCAGGTCGTCGACGATGGACGACACGATCTTGCCGAACGCGGCACCGATAATGACGCCGATCGCGAGATCGACGGCGTTGCCCTTGACGGCAAACTCCTTGAATTCGGACATGAAGCTCATGCTGTCTCCTGCAATTTGTTGATGGAATGCGCGACTTTGTAACATGAAATTAATCGATCTGCTAAAACCGATTGCATAAAGATTACGCAACCGGTTCCCCATCGCCGGCCAGGCGGGGTAAAATTGCAGCCCCTATGCGTATCGGCCCTCATCTCCTCAAGAACAACCTGATCGTCGCGCCCATGGCCGGTGTGACCGATCGCCCGTTCCGCCAGCTGTGCAAGCAGTTGGGCGCGGGCATGGCCGTGTCCGAGATGGTGACCTCGAATTCGCTGCTCTACGGCAGCAGCAAGACCCAGCGCCGTGCCAACCACGAAGGCGAGGTCGAGCCCAAGTCGGTGCAGATCGCCGGCGCCGATCCGGCGATGATGGCCGAGGCTGCGCGCTACAACGTCGAGCGCGGCGCGCAGATCATCGACATCAACATGGGCTGCCCGGCCAAGAAGGTGTGCAACGTCATGGCCGGCTCGGCGCTGTTGCAGAACGAGGCGCTGGTCGAGCAGATTCTCGACGCCGTGGTCAAGGCCGTGCCGGAAGTGTCGGTCACGCTGAAGATTCGCACCGGCTGGGACCGTTCGCACCGCAATGCGCTGAACATCCTGAAAATCGCCGAAGGCTCCGGCATCCAGGCGCTGGCCATCCACGGCCGCACGCGTGCCTGCGGCTATACGGGGGATGCGGAATACGACACCATCGCCGCGGTCAAGGCCGAGGCCCGCATTCCGATCATCGCCAACGGCGACATCACCACGCCGGAGAAGGCCAAATACGTGCTCGACTACACCCGCGCCGATGCCGTGATGATCGGCCGCGCGGCACAAGGCCGGCCGTGGATTTTCCGCGAGATCGACCATTACCTGAAAACCGGCCGTCACCTGCCGCCGCCGGAGGTTTCCGAAATCCATCAGGTGCTGAAGGCGCACCTGGAAGACCTGTACGCGTTCTACGGCGAACATACCGGGCTGCGCGTCGCGCGCAAGCATATTTCCTGGTACACGCGCGGACTGGTCAATGCCAGCAGCTTCCGCCACCGCATGAATCATCTGGAAAGCGTGCAGGAGCAACTGGACAGCGTGGACGAGTTCTTTTCCCAGGCCGCCCGCGCCAGCAACTATCTGCAGTACGAAATCGAGCCAGTTGAACTGGCCGCTTAGGGAGAAGTGCTTTGATGGAAGAAAACGAACTTGCGGCTTGTGTACGCAAGTCACTGAACCGCTATTTCAAGGACCTCGACGGCGAAGAGCCGGTCGGCATTTATGAAATGGCCATCCTGGCGCTGGAAAAGCCCCTGCTGACCTACATCATGGATCGCGCCGAGGGCAACCAGACCCGCGCTTCGGAAATGCTGGGCATCAACCGCAATACCCTGCGCAAGAAACTCAAGCAGCACGGGCTGAGCGACTGAGCAATCACGAACCAGAACATGAACAAGGAGGACAAGAAGACAGGAGTAATTGCTTTGTTTTGCCTTCCTCTTGTACTCACGTCCTCTTCGTTTAAAGGTTTTTCCAACTTTTGACTAGCAAATGAAAATCGAACGCGCACTCATCAGCGTGTCGGACAAGTCCGGCATACTGGAATTCGCCCGCGAACTCGCAGCCCTGGGCGTCGACATCATCTCCACTGGCGGCACTGCCAAACTGCTCGCCGACAACGGCGTCAAGGTCACGGAGATTTCCGATTACACCGGCTTCCCGGAAATGCTCGACGGTCGCGTGAAGACGCTGCATCCGAAAGTGCACGGCGGCATCCTCGGCCGGCGCGACCTGCCCGAGCATGTGGCGACCATGCGCGAACATGGCATCGGCAACATCGATCTCGTCGTGGTCAACCTCTATCCTTTCCGCGAGACCATCGCCAGGCCCGGCTGCACGCTGGAAGACGCGATCGAGAACATCGACATCGGCGGCCCTGCCATGGTGCGCTCCTCGGCCAAGAACCACGCCCACGTCGCCATCGTCACCGATCCGGCGGATTACGCCGTGGTGCTCAATGAAATGAAGGCCGGCGGCGTGACCCGGGAAACCCGCTTCTCGCTTGCCATCAAGGCCTTCGAGCACACCGCCGCCTACGACGGCGCCATCGCCAATTACTTCGGCGGCATCATCGAGCAGTCCGAATTCCCGCGCACCATCAACCTGCAATTCAGGAAGACACAGGCCATGCGCTACGGCGAGAACCCGCACCAGAACGCGGCTTTCTACGTCGAGGCCAGTGCCGGGGAAGCCAGCATCGCCACTGCAAAGCAGCTGCAGGGCAAGGAGCTGTCCTACAACAACATCGGCGACGCCGATGCCGCGCTGGAATGCGTCAAGCAATTCGACGCCGCCCCCGCCTGCGTCATCGTCAAGCACGCCAACCCCTGCGGCGTGGCCTACGGCGCCAGCCTGCTGGAAGCCTACGATCGCGCCTACAAGACCGATCCGGAATCAGCCTTCGGCGGCATCATCGCCTTCAACGGCGAACTCGACGCCGAGACCATGAAGGTCATCGTCGAGCGCCAGTTCGTCGAAGTCATCATCGCGCCGAAAGTGTCGGCGGCGGCGGTGGAAGTGGCAGCGGCAAAGAAGAACGTGCGCGTGCTCGAATGCGGCCAGTGGCCTGCCGAGCCCGGCAAGCGCCTCGACTTCAAGCGCGTGACCGGCGGTCTGCTGGTGCAGGATGCCGATCTCGCCCTCACCGGCGAGATCAGGGTGGTGACCAGGCGCGCGCCGACCGAGACCGAAATGCGCGACCTGCTGTTCGCCTGGCGCGTGGCCAAGTACGTCAAGTCCAATGCCATCGTCTATGCGAAAGACAACATGACCATCGGCGTCGGCGCCGGCCAGATGAGCCGCGTCAACTCCGCGCGCATCGCCGCCATCAAGGCCGAGCATGCCGGGCTGGAAGTGAAGGGCTCGGTGATGGCTTCCGACGCCTTCTTCCCGTTCCGCGATGGCATCGACTCCGCCGCCCAGGCCGGCATCGCCGCGGTGATCCAGCCCGGCGGCTCGATGCGCGACGAGGAAGTCATCGCCGCCGCCGACGAGCACGGCATGGCCATGGTGTTCACCGGCATGCGGCATTTCAGACACTAAGTGAAGGGGGAAGGGTAAAAACCCAACCCTCCCGGCAGGGAGGGTGGCGCGGAGCGCCGGGTGGGCATCTCCCTTCCCCCTTCTCCCTTCACGTTTCATTACTACATGGGCAAGTTATGAAGGTTTTAGTCATCGGATCCGGCGGCCGCGAGCATGCCCTGGCGTGGAAGCTGGCGCAGTCGCCGCGCATGCATAAAGTTTTCGTCGCGCCCGGCAACGGCGGCACCGCGCTGGAGCCCGAGGTCGAGAATGTGCCGCTCGCCGGCGTGCCTGAAATGGTGGAATTCGCCAGGCGCGAGAACATCCAGCTCACCGTGGTCGGCCCCGAGGCACCGCTTGCGGAGGGCGTGGTCGATGCCTTCCGCGCGGCTGGGCTGAAGATTTTCGGGCCGACGCAAGCTGCGGCGCAGCTGGAGTCGTCCAAGGATTTCGCCAAGGCCTTCATGGTGCGGCACAACATTCCCACTGCCAGGTACCAGACTTTCACGGACGTGGCCGCAGCGCATGCCTATGTCGATGCCGAAGGCGCGCCCATCGTCATCAAGGCCGACGGCCTCGCCGCCGGCAAGGGCGTGGTGGTGGCGCAGACCCTGGCCGAAGCGCATGCGGCCATCGACGACATGCTGTCCGGCAACAAGCTCGGCTCGGCCGGCGCGCGCGTGGTGATCGAGGAGTGCCTGCTTGGCGAGGAAGCCAGCTTCATCGTCATGGTTGATGGCGAGCATGTGCTGGCGCTGGCTTCCAGCCAGGACCACAAGCGGCTGCAGGACGGCGACGCCGGTCCCAACACCGGCGGCATGGGCGCCTATTCGCCGGCACCCGTGGTGACGCCGCAGATGCATGCCCGGATCATGCGCGAAGTGATCAACCCCACTGTGGCCGGCATGGCGAAAGATGGCCTTCCCTACACCGGCTTCCTTTATGCCGGCGTCATGATCGGCGACGATGGCAGGATCAAGGTGCTCGAATTCAACTGCCGCATGGGCGATCCGGAATCCCAGCCCATCATGATGCGGCTGAAGTCCGACCTCGTAACGCTGGTCGAACATGCTGCCGACGGCAAACTCGACAAGATCGAGGCGGAATGGGATCGCCGCACCGCGCTGGCCGTGGTGCTGGCCGCGGCCAACTATCCCGAGTCGCCGCGGAAGGGCGATGTCATCGAAGGCCTGCCCAAGGATGCCGAGGACCTGCACGTGTTCCACGCCGGCACGCAATTGGCCGAGGGCAAGCTGCGCACCAGCGGCGGCCGCGTGCTTGCCGTCACCGCGCTGGGCGACAGCGTGAAAATGGCGCAGAAGCGCGCCTACGACGCGGTGGCGCAGATCCGCTTCGACGGCATGCAGTATCGCAGGGACATCGGCTACCGGGCCTTGAACCGCAAAGCGTGAGGAGAACGGCGTGAAGCGTGAAGCGCTGCGCGCAATTCTCAGACAGGGCGGCGTCATCGCCTATGCCACCGAGTCCTGCTTTGGCCTCGGCTGCGATCCCATGAACCGCGCTGCCGTGGAAGAAATCTTCAAGCTGAAAGGGCGCGGGGCGGCCAAAGGGCTCATCCTCATCGCCGCCAATCGCAATCAATTGCGCCCTTATGCCACCCGCTCGTCCATCGAAGCGGCCTGGGCCAGGGGCCGCTGGCCCGGCCCGGTGACCTGGGTGCTGCCGGCGACGAAATCCTGCCCCGACTGGCTTACAGGCGGCCGTGGCACCGTGGCCGTGCGCATCACCGCGCACGCCGGTGCGGCCGCCCTGTGCGAGCAAGCCGGCATGGCGCTGGTTTCCACCAGCGCCAACAAGAGCGGCGACAGCCCGGCCAGGACCGCGGCGGAATGCGAGGCCGTGTTCGGCAGGCGCGTAAGCGTGCTGGAGGGCAAAATCGGCATGCGCAAGCGGCCTTCTACCCTGATAGACTTGGCCAGCGGCAAGGTGCTGAGAAAATGATTCCGAAAGACCAGATCAAGTCCTATTTCCTGAATCTTCAGGAACTCATCGTTTCGCGCATGGAGACCCTCGACGGCAAGCCTTTCCGCCGCGATGCCTGGGATCGTCCCGAGGGCGGCGGCGGCATTTCGCGGCTGGTGGAAGAGGGCAATATTCTCGAGCGCGCCGGGGTCAATTTCTCCCATGTCATGGGCGACAAGCTGCCGCCTTCGGCCACCGCGCACCGCCCGGAGCTCGTCGGCCGCCGCTGGGAGGCGATGGGCGTGTCGCTGGTGTTCCACCCGCGCAATCCCTACATTCCCACCGTGCACATGAACGTGCGCTGTTTCGTCGCGGAAAAGCCGGACGAAGCGCCGGTCTGGTGGTTCGGCGGCGGCATGGACCTCACGCCCTACTATGGTTTCGAGGAAGACGCCGTGCACTTCCATGCCACTTGCAGGAAGGCGCTCGATCCCTTCGGCGCAGACTGGCATCCGCGCTTCAAGAAATGGTGCGACGAGTATTTCTTCCTCAGGCACCGCAACGAGCCCAGGGGCGTCGGCGGCATTTTCTTCGACGATCTGAACAGCGCCGACTTCGACACCTGCTTCAATCTCACGCAGTCGGTGGGCGATCATTTCCTGCCGGCCTACGTGCCGATTCTGGAGCGCCGCAAGGAACTGCCTTACGGCGAGCGCGAACGCGATTTCCAGGCCTACCGGCGCGGACGCTACGTGGAGTTCAACCTGGTATTCGACCGCGGCACCCTGTTCGGCCTGCAATCCGGCGGTCGCACCGAGTCCATCCTCATGTCCATGCCGCCTGTCGTGAAATGGCGCTATGACTGGAAGCCCGAGGCAGGCACGTCGGAGGCGAAGCTGTATTCCGATTTTCTGGTCGCCAAGGACTGGGTCTAACGCAACTCAATGGGCAAATTTCTCGGTCTGCGTCTGCGCTGGTGGGTACTGCTGGCGCTCATCCTCATCCCGCTGATCCTGATCGGCGTGCTGGCGTGGGAACTGATGTCCTCCGACCTGCAGGCGCGCTATCTGGCCAAGACCGCCGCCAAGATGACCTGGAAGGTGCAGTCGGGCACCTCCGAGCGCATCCGTTTTCCACAGGGCGGGCCTTACGACCAGCGCCTGGGCTACAGCAAGCTGCCCGAGTACGTCCAGCGGATGTCGGTAATGGGGTGGGACGTCGAGCGCCAGGCCAAGATCAGTATCCAGATGGAGCGCGCCCATGATCTGGGCCTGAATCTGCCTTATCGCGAAAAGAACCAGGGCGGTCTCACGCTGCTCGACGACACCGGCAGGGTGCTTTACCAGTCGCTGCATCCCGAGCGCGTCTATGCCGACTTTGCCGACACGCCGCCGGTTCTGCGCAATGCCCTGCTGTTCATCGAGAACCGCGAACTGCTGACCGAAAAATTTCCCAGCAAGAACCCGGCCGTGGAATGGGACCGCCTCGGCCAGGCGGTGCTCGACAAGTTCTACTCCCTGATCAACCCGGCGCACAACGTGCCCGGCGGCAGCACGCTGCCGACGCAGATCGAGAAATACCGCCATTCGCCGGACGGCCTTACCCTGACCATGACGGACAAGCTGAAGCAGATGGGCTCGGCCAGCCTGCGCGCCTATCTCGACGGCAAGAACACCCTGCCCACGCGTCAGCGCATCGTGCGCGACTACCTCAATACCGTGCCGCTGTCGGCGGCGCCGCGCTTCGGCGAGGTGAACGGCGTGGGCGACGGCCTGTGGGCCTGGTACGGGCTGGATTTCAGGCAGGCGAACGAGGCGCTGTGGCGGCTGGAAAAGAATCAGAAGGACGCCGAGGGCGCCATGGTGTTCAAGCACGCGCTGTCGCTGCTGGTGGCCGAGCGCAAGCCGTCCTATTACCTGGCCAGGGAGCGCGCGGTGCTCGAACGCTACACCAACGTGCATCTCGATCTACTGGCCGAGGCCGGCCTGATCGGGCCCGAGCTGCGCGACGCCGCGCTCAGGGTCAAGCTGCGCGGTCCCGCGCAGCGCGTCAATCCGCCGCCACCGGCCTTCGTCCTGCAGAAAGCTGCCAACAGCCAGCGCGTGCGCATTGCCGGCTTGCTGGGCGAGCCGCGCCTGTACGATCTCGACCGGCTCGACCTGGTCGCGCAAAGCACGCTCAACGGCGAGGCGCAGCGCGAAATCACCGATTTCCTGCTGAGCCTGTCCAGGCCCGAGCAGGCTGCGGCGCTGGGGCTGTATGGCAGCCGCCTGCTTTCGCCGGCGAACGACCTGTCCAAGGTGATCTACAGCTTCACCCTGTACGAAAAGAGTCCCGAGGGCATGCTGCTGCGAGTGCAGGCCGACAACCTCAACCAGCCTTTCGACATCAACCAGCAGACCAAGCTCGATCTTGGCTCGACCGCCAAGCTGCGTACCCTGGTCACCTATCTCGAGATCATCGCGCGCCTGCACAAGGAATATGCCGGCCTGCCTCCAGCCGGGCTGCAGGAGCATGTACGGCCGCGCCGCGACGTGCTGGCGCAGTGGGTGGCGGGCTATCTGCTGACCGCCGACGACAAGAGCCTGTCGGCCATCCTGGCGGCCGCCATGGGCCGCCACTATTCGGCTGCGCCGGAAGTGTTCTTCACCGGCGGCGGCCAGCACATGTTCGCCAACTTCAACAAGGATGACAACGGCCGCGTGATGGATGTTTGGGAAGCCACGCGCAACTCGGTCAACCTGGTCTATATCCGCCTGATGCGCGACATCGTCATGCATTACATGGAGCGTTCTCCGGGCGCGGCGGCCAGGGTGCTGGAGGACAGCGGCAGCCCGGCGCGCCAGCTCTACCTGCTCAAGTTCATCGACAAGGAATCCGGCGTGTTCATGCGTCGCTTCTACCAGCGCTACGCGAAGATGAGCGCCGAGGCCATGACCATGGAGCTGTATCAGCGCGCGCGCCAGAATCCGCGCAAGTTTGCCGCGCTCTACCGCTACGTGGAGCCGCGCGCCACCCTGGAAGATTTCACCGTCGCCCTGAAAGACCGTATTCCCACCAGCGCGGGCCTGGGCGCGTCCGCGTTGAAGAAGCTGTACGACCAGAATGCGCCGGATGCCTACAATCTTGCCGACCGCGGCTACATTACCCAGGTCCACCCGCTGGAGATCTGGATGGTCGGCCACCTGCGCAGCCAGCCGGGAGCGAGCTTCGAGGACATGCTCGCGGCCAGCGCCAAGGAACGGGTCGAGGTCTACAACTGGCTGCTGGCAACCAGCCGCACCGACGCGCAGGACATTCGCATCAGGAGCCTGCTCGAAGTGGAGGCCTTCGATGCCCTGCACAAGGACTGGCAGCGCCTCGGCTATCCCTTCGAGACCCTGACGCCATCGTATGCTGCCGCCATCGGCAGTTCGGGCGACCGCCCGGCCGCACTGGCCGAACTGATGGGCATCATCGTCAATGATGGCGTGCGGTTGCCGGTCGCCAGCCTCAAGCGGCTGCATTTCGCGGTCGATACCCCTTATGAAACCCACCTGCGCCCGCGCGCGCCGCAAGCCGAGGTGCTGTTCCCCCGGGAAGTGGCGCAGACCCTGCGCAATGCTCTCGGCATGGTGGTGGAAACCGGCACTGCCGTGCGCCTGCACGGCGCCATCCGGCATGCCGACGGCACGCCGGTGCCGATGGGGGGCAAGACCGGCACCGGCGATCATCGCTTCGAGCGCATCGGCCCGGGCGGCCAGGTGCTGGAGTCGCGCGTGATGAACCGCACCGCCACCCTGGTGTTCTACCTCGGCGAGCGCCATTTCGGCACGTTTACCGCGCTGGTGCAGGGCTCGCAGGCGGGACAGTACGGGTTCACCAGCTCGCTGATCGCGCAGATCCTCAAGAACCTGCTGCCGCGCCTGCAGAACTCGGTGTTCCCGGAGACCCTGAAAGCCGCGCCTGCCGTTGCCGCGACGGCTCCGGGCGAAGCGGAGGCCGAGGCGCCTGCGGAAGCGGCCGTGCCGCCGCCGGCCCCGCCGAAGCGCCCGCCCGAAGTGCGTGAGGGCACCACGCGCGAAGCCCAGCCCGCTCAGCCGGGCGGTTTCCCGGACAGCCTGGATCCGGTGCTGCCGCCTGCCCCGGCGCCGGTCCAGTAGGCCACGAGCGGGCCGGCTGGGCTATAAGCTAAAATAGCGTTCCGAATGTTCGCGCTCGAAACTGACATGCAGCTTTTCGCCTTTGGTATCAACCACCATACCGCACCGGTTTCGATCCGGGAACGGGTGGCGTTTGCCGCCGAGCGCATGAACGACGCGCTGCACGACCTCACGCGCCAGCCGCAGGTGAAGGAAGCGGCCATCCTCTCCACCTGCAATCGCACCGAGATTTATTGCCACACGCCAGACCCCGACGCCCCGGTGACCTGGCTGACCGGCTATCACAGCCTGCCGCGTGCCGAGGTCGAGCCCTACCTCTATCGCCTGCCGCAGGGCGAGGCTGCGCGCCACGCCTTCCGCGTGGCCTCGGGACTCGATTCCATGGTGCTGGGCGAGACGCAGATCCTCGGTCAGATCAAGAGCGCGGTGAAGACCGCGGAAGAAGCCGGCACTCTCGGCCTGCTGCTGCACAAGCTGTTCCAGCGCACCTTCTCGGTGGCCAAGGAAGTGCGCACCGCCACCGACATCGGCGCCGCCTCGGTATCCATGGCCGCCGCCGCCGTACGCATGGCCGAGCGCATCTTTCCCGGCATTCGCGAGCAGAACGTGCTGTTCATCGGCGCTGGCGAAATGATCGAGCTGTGCATGACCCACTTCGCCGCGCAGCACCCGAAGCACATCCTGGTCGCCAACCGCACCACCGAACGCGCCCGCCCGCTGGCCGATCGCTTCAATGCCGGTGTCATCGCGCTGAACGATCTGCCCGAGCACCTCGCGCACTACGACATCATTGTCACCTCGACTGCCAGTCCCCTGCCCATTCTCGGCAAGGGCATGGTGGAAAGCGCGCTCAAGCTGCGCCGCCACAAGCCCTTCTTCATGGTCGACCTGGCGGTGCCGCGCGACGTCGAAGAGGAGGTCGGCGAACTCGACGACGTCTTCCTCTATACCGTGGATGATCTGGGCGAAGTGGTGCGCCAGGGCCAGGGCCAGCGCGTGGCGCAGGTTGCCCAGGCCGAGGCCATCATCGAGACCAGCGTGCAGGACTTCCTGCACTGGATGGATACGCGCGAAATGGTGCCCATGATCCGCGGCCTGCGCGATCATGCCGAACGCTACCGCCGCAACGAGATCGAGCGCGCCAGAAAACTGCTGGGAAAGGGCGAAGACCCGGAAAAAGTGATCGAGCAGATGTCGCGCGCGCTGACCAACAAGCTGCTGCACGCGCCCACGCACGTCATGCACCACATCTCCGATGACGAGCGCGACTCCCTCGCGCGGCTCATGAGCCGTATCTACGACTTGCCCAGGGATTAGGCGTCGTCCTTCAGTCCAGACAAGAATTCGCAAAGAGGACAGGAGGACAAGAGTAACTGTGAGGGTTTTCTCCTGTCCTCTTGTCCTCTTTGTTCAGACGTAGATTTTTTATGAAAACCTCACTCTCCAACAAACTCACGCAGCTTGCCGAACGCCTGGTGGAACTTGACCGCCTGCTGTCGCAGGAAAACGCCACGTCCGACATGGAGCAGTACCGCAAGCTCACGCGCGAACATGCCGAGATCACGCCGGTGGTGGAGCTGTTCCGCGCCTGGCAGCAGGCAGAGCAGGACGCAGCCACTGCGCAGGGATTGCTGGGCGATCCGGAGATGAAGGAATTCGCCCAGGCCGAGATCGAGGCCGCGCGCGAAAACATGGACAGGCTGGAAGCCGATCTGCAGATCGCGCTTTTGCCTCGTGACCCCAACGACGACAAGAACGTCTTCCTGGAAATCCGCGCCGGCACCGGCGGTGACGAGTCGGCGTTGTTCGCCGGTGATCTGTTTCGCATGTATTCGCGTTATGCCGAGCGCCAGGGCTGGCGGGTGGAAGTGGTTTCCGCCAACGAGTCGGAACTGGGCGGTTACCGCGAGATCATCGCCCGTGTCAGCGGCCAGGGCGTGTATTCGCGGCTCAAGTTCGAGTCTGGCGGCCATCGCGTGCAGCGCGTGCCGGCCACTGAAACCCAGGGCCGCATCCATACCTCGGCCTGCACCGTCGCGGTGATGCCGGAAGCGGACGAACTCGCCGACGTCGTCATCAACCCCGCCGAGATCCGCATCGACACCTTCCGTGCCAGCGGCGCCGGCGGACAGCACATCAACAAGACCGATTCCGCCGTGCGCATCACCCACCTGCCCACCGGCATCGTGGTGGAATGCCAGGATGACCGCTCGCAGCACAAGAACAAGGCGCAGGCCATGTCGGTGCTGGCGGCGCGCATCAAGGACGTGCAGGAGCGCGCGCAGCAGCAGAAAATCGCCAGCACGCGCAAGTCGCTGATCGGCAGCGGCGATCGTTCCGAGCGCATCCGTACCTACAACTTCCCGCAGGGCCGGGTCACCGACCACCGCATCAACCTGACGCTCTACAAGATCGACTTCATCATGGACGGCGAGCTCACCGAACTGCTCGACGCCCTGTCCACCGAATACCACGCCGAGCAGATGGCGGAACTCGGTGAGGCCTGATCGATCAAGCCCGTCACTGCGAGGAGCGCAGCGACGCGGCGGCCCAGTCAAAAACCGCCTGGCCAAACCCCCGGATCGCCACGGCCCTGCGGGCCTCGCGATGACGATGGAGTGTCATTGCGGGGAGGCAAAGCCGACGCGGCAATCCATGGTTTTCCAATTCTGTGCCGTTTGCGAACATGACACCCGCTGAAATCCTCCGCCGCGATCTCGCTACCTTGCCCGCTGCGCTAGGTCTGGAGCACGCCGAGGCGCGGCTGGAAATCCGCGTCCTGCTCGGTCATGCGCTGGGCGTCAATCGTGCCTGGTTGATCGCCCACGAGCACGATGAACTGCCGGCAACGAAGATGGCGGCTTATGAAAGCCTGCTCGCGCGCCGCCTGGCCGGCGAGCCAGTGGCCTATATTCTGGGCGAGAAGGAATTCTTCGGCCGCAGCTTCCACGTCACGCCGGACGTGCTGGTGCCGCGCCCGGAAACCGAGTTGCTGGTTGAACTGGCGCTGGAGAAGCTGCCCCCCGCCGGGCGTGCGCTCGACCTCGGCACCGGCTCCGGCTGCATCGCCATCACGCTCGCGCTAGAGCGACCGGACTGCGGAATTCTTGCCGTCGAGCAGAGCGCGGAGACCTTGTCGGTGGCCAAGCAGAATGCCGTGCACCTGGGCGCCAAGCTGGGTTTCTATCCGGGCAGCTGGTTTCAGGCGCTGCCTGCCGACACGGAAAAATTCGACCTCATCGTCAGCAATCCACCCTATGTGGCCGAGGGCGACCCCCATCTCGCCGCGCTGGCGCACGAGCCTGCCGGTGCGCTGGCTTCCGGAGCCGACGGACTGGACGACATCCGCCTCATCGTGCAGGGGACGCCGGCCTGGCTCAAGCCCGGCGGCTGGCTGCTGTTCGAGCATGGCTGGGACCAGGGCGAGGCCTGCCGCGATCTGCTGCAACAGGCCGGTTTTTGCGATGTGGAAACGCGCGCCGATCTCGCCGGCATCGGCCGTGTTACGCTGGGGCATGTTTGCGTCCGCTTGTAATTCTTTTGGACGCCCTTATATGGCTAACGAGGCGTTTGAATGCAGTGCGCGCCTGCCAGCCACCCCGTACTTGATCAACCGACAGGATTTTCCAGGAGCATTTTGATGAGCATTCAGGACACCATCCGCGACCAGGTCGCCAACAACAAGGTCGTGCTGTACATGAAGGGCACGCCGCAGTTCCCGCAGTGCGGTTTTTCCGCCAACGCCGCCGGCATGCTCAAGGCCTGCGGCGTCAGCGACTACCTGGCCGTGAACGTGCTGGCCGACCCCGAAATCCGCCAGGGCATCAAGGAATTCTCCAGCTGGCCCACCATCCCCCAGCTCTACGTCAACGGCCAGTTCGTCGGCGGCTCCGACATCATGACCGACCTGTACCAGAAGGGCGAACTGCAGAAGCTGCTGGGCGCCTGAGCTTCGCCAACCCACAAAAAAGCCCCGCACATTGCGGGGTTTTTTGTTGGCTGATGTTCAAGTTCCGTTTAGTCGTTGGGTTTGGCATCAGCCAGTTCGAAGCCCATTGAACAAAGACGATAACCATTGCTCTCTCTCGCGCAGAAGCGTTAGGTATTCCAAGCTATTCCATTCGATCAGATCATGAATACAAGATTCGACCGACAGCACGTCAGAGATGCCAAATTTTTCGCGTACCGCGGTTATCCCTGCGGGGGTGGCTGAACCCCACACCAGTACTGTGCCTTTGACTTCAATCGGTTTGCCTGCTTTAACGGGCACAGACTGTGAATCGTGCGACAGCCGGAGGAACAGTTCAAAGGCTTTTTTTGAAAGGTGATGCTCCAACTGCTTTGGATTTGTTAGGCACCAGTACTTGTAGTCCTGATACTGAATTTCACACTTCATCTCCGCGACAAAGAGTTCGCCATTCCTTTCAAGCAAGAAATCCAGTGTGTAGCCCCGGATTCCCTCATACAGCGTCGGCCTGCGCTCGTGGATGTTGTATGGGCTTCTCTCATTGCGGGCCCAAATTCGGATGATTTCTTCATTGAAGATGCCGAAAACCCGGGATAGGAAGCTTCCTTTTTCAGTGGGACCATCTTGAAAGAGGGAAGCGAGATCAATCATATGCTCTATATGATGTTCATCTGATTTAGACAGCGCAAGATTTAACGACTCGTGCTTCTGAAATCAATGGCGCTGAGTTTACTGCGGACCGGGAGCAGGGCTGATGTTGATTTGCCGGCCCGCGCAGCGCACCACCTGACCGGCGCGGATTTTGGCGGTCTTGCGCAATTCGGTCTGGCCGTCGACGGTAACGTCGCCGTTGGCGATCATGAGCTTGCCCTGGCCGCCGCTGTCGACCACGCCGGCGAGCTTGAGCAGATCGCACAGTGCCACGTGTTCGCCGCGCAGTTGGAATTCGGTCTGGTTCATCAGGCAAGGCCCTGGCTGGCGAGGTAGTCTTCGTAGTTGCCGTGGAAGTCGACGATGCCGCCGTTGCGGATTTCCAGGATGCGGGTGGCCAAGGAGCTGACGAACTCGCGGTCGTGGCTGACGAAGAACAGCGTGCCCTTGTACTTGTCGAGCGCGGTGTTGAGTGACTCGATCGATTCCATGTCCATGTGGTTGGTGGGCTCGTCCAGCAAGAGGACGTTGTGGCGGCCCAGCATCAGCTTGCCGAACAGCATGCGGCCCTGCTCGCCGCCGGACAGCACTTTCACCGGCTTGCCGATCTCGTCGCCGGAAAACAGCAAGCGACCCAGGGTGCCGCGCATTACCTGGTCGTCGTCGCTGGGGCGGCCCCATTGCTGCATCCAGTCGAGCAGGTTCATGTCCACTGCGAAATCCGCGGCGTGGTCCTGGGCGAAATAGCCGAGATTGGCCTTTTCCGCCCACTTGATCTTGCCGTGCTGCGGTTCGAGGTCGCCGGCCAGGCAGCGCAGCAGCGTGGTCTTGCCGACGCCGTTCTCGCCGATGATGGCGATCTTTTCGCCGGCTTCCACGCGCATGTTGAAGTCACTGAACAGCGGCTTGTCGAAACCGTGGCCGAGGTGCTCGACTTCCACCGCCTGGCGGTGCAGCTTCTCGCGCTCGTCGTATTCGAAGCGGATGAAGGGGTACTGGCGGCTGGAAGGCTTGATGTCCTCGACCTTGATCTTGTCAATTTGGCGCGCGCGGCTGGTGGCCTGGCGCGCCTTGGAGGCGTTGGCGGAGAAGCGGCGCACGAATTCCTGCAGGTCGGCGATCTGCTGCTTGGCCTTGGCGGCGTCGCGCTGCTGCTGCTGGCGCGCCATCATCGAGGCTTCCATGTAGTCGTCGTAGTTGCCCGGGTAGATGGTGAGCTTGCCGTAGTCCATGTCCGCCATGTGCGTGCAAACTTGATTTAGAAAGTGGCGGTCGTGGGAAATGATGATCATGGTGCCGACGTAGTCGTTGAGCACGTTTTCCAGCCACTGGATGGTGTGGATGTCGAGGTTGTTGGTCGGCTCGTCCAGCAGCAGGATGTCAGGCTTGGCGAACAGCGCCTGCGCCAGCAGCACGCGCAGCTTCCAGCCCGGCGCCACCGCGCTCATGGGGCCGTTGTGCTGTTCCTGCGGAATGCCCACGCCCAAGAGCAGCTCGCCCGCGCGCGCCTCGGCGGTGTAGCCGTCGTACTCGGCGAACTGGCTTTCCAGTTCGGCGGCGCGCATGTAGTCGTCCTCGCTCGCCTCCGGATTGGCGTAAATCGCGTCCTTTTCCGCGCTCACGCGCCACATGTCCTCGTGACCCATCATCACCACGTCGAGCACGCGCTGGTCTTCGTAGCCAAACTGGTCCTGGCGCAGCCAGGCCATGCGTTCGTTCTTGTCGATGCTGACGTTGCCGGCGGAAGGCTCCAGCACGCCGGCGAGGATTTTCATGAACGTGGACTTGCCGCAGCCGTTGGCGCCGATCAGGCCGTAGCGGTTGCCGTCGCCGAACTTGACGGAGACGTTCTCGAACAGCGGCTTGGCGCCGAACTGCATGGTGATGTTGTTACTGATGAGCACTTCTGGAATCCGGGAAATTGTGGGTACAGGCAAACCGCCCATTGTACCGGTACTGTGCGGCGCGGGCAGGCCGATGGCCGGGCACGGCGATGAGCCAATCAGGGGTTTTTGTGGCTAAGTACTGGATTTTTATGATATATTAGCATTCTTTGATATTTAGTGGAAACACCTCTCGTGCACAAGCTGCCGTCGCGTCTCCTTGCCTTTGCCGCCCTTTGCATGTTCGGCGCCGCCGCCTTCGCCGCCCAGCCGATCCAGTCAGCCCCCGGCGTGTACAAGCTCTCCGTCCAGTCCGGCGTCAGCGTCGACGATGCCGCCGAGTCCATGCGGCTGCGCGCCAATGCCCTGAACCTCAAGCTGGTGGCCGAACTGCCGCTGTCCAAGCAGGTCGAGGCCGTGACCGGCAAGCCGCAGAAGACCATCATCATCTTCCAGTTCTGCGACGCCGTGATTGCCAAGCAGCTGATCGACGTCAACGTCGACTTCGCCGTGTTCATGCCCTGCCGCATCGCCCTTATCGAGGAAGACTCGGGCAAGGCCTGGCTGGTCATGATGGACGTGAATACGGATGACATTGCCAGGGAGAAACGTCTGACGCCCGAACTCCAGAAAAAGATCGAGGAGGTGCGTGGCATGCTCGTCAACATCATGCAGGCAGGCGCGGCGGGGGATCTGTAAGGGGGCTACCGGTAAAAAGGTGGCATGCGCCTTTTTGTCGAACCGGAAGGCCGGACGCTGCGCCCGCTAATCCGGAAACAATTCAGCGTGCACGCGAACCAGCGTGCACAGATGATCGAAGCACTGCGGGTCAATGGCCGTTCCGACATGCTCGGACATGATGTGCAGGGTTTTCTCGACGGGTACGGCGCTGCGATAGGGGCGCTCGGCGGTGATCGCGTCGAAGATGTCGGCTGTCGTGATGATGCGGGTTTCAAGAGTGATTTCGTGAGATTTGAGGCCAAGGGGATAGCCTCCGCCGTCCAGGCGCTCGTGGTGGGCGCTGGAAACGCGGGCCAGTTCGTCGAATATGCCGATCCGCCCGAGGATCGTGCCCGTGTAGGCGGCATGCAGCTTCACCAGTTCCCACTCGTTCTCATCCAGTTTGCCGGGCTTGTCCAGAATCGAGTTGCTGACCCCCAGCTTGCCGACATCGTGCAGCAGTGCGCCACGCCTGAGCCAGCGTCGGCGGGCAGAGTGTATGTCGAGGGATTCGCCCAGCAGCGCGGTGTATAGCGCGACACGGGTGCTGTGGCCCGCGGTGTAGGGGCTTTTCGCATCCACTACCTGCCCGAATGCCTCGGCGATGTCGTCGAGGTAGTCCTCATCCACCACTCTTTCATGGTTTCCCGGTTCCATGGAGAACACTTTCTGCTCCAGTCCCGGCGCTTGCAGCGCCTTCCAGAATCCCGGGGTTGCGGCTGACGAGAAGAAGGCATCGGCCAGCTCGGGGTCGAACCAGCCGCCGCGGCGCTTGCGGATTTCGGCTTCGGCTGCGTGGCGGCCTTCGGCGCAATGAAAAACATCGACCACCTGGGCCAGCAGCGCGATGCGTGAATAAAGCGGGATGTCGCCACGCGCCAGTCCCTGCGGCCTGCCGCTGCCGTCCCAGTGCTCGTCGAGCGAATGTATGCCTTGCGCAACGCCTTCGGGAAAGCGCAGCTGGCGGGCGATGTCGGCGCCGCGCGTGCATCGCGTCTGGATCAGTTCGTTGGCGATCCGGTCGCCATTGGAAAGAATTCCCAGCAGGGCCTTGAGACGTCCGCTCAGTTCGGCCGATGTGCCGGTGTGCTGCAGGACAAAGCGCAGGACCTGCGGCAGGCTGCCGTCCACCCACTTGAAGTCGCGCTTGAAGGCAAGGTCGTCGGTGGCATAGAGCTCGCAGATTCTTGCGGCATTGCTGCTGCAGCCCAGGTCTTTGAGCAGCAGGGTGTAGTACAGCTCCCAGCTTTGCGCTTCGGACAGGCCGAGCCGCTGGGCGATGTTCATGCCGATCCAGCAGCAGCGAACGCAATGCCCTTCCGGCTGGCCTTCCGTGATGTCCAGGGCGTGGCTCAGTGCACCCATCAGTTCCGACAATCTCAGCAGTCCCATGGCGTGCAGTTTCTGGCAGTTCTAGCGGAGTGCGGCGACAGGCAGCACGAGGCTACATGCAGGAACGCAGGCATTGGACCGAGGCGTGAGGGGAGGCATGTCAGTACTCTACCGCAATCGGGTCCAGGCTGCGCCACAGATACCAGGTGGCGACGGTGCGCCAGGGTTGCCAGGCTTCGCCGATCTCCCGCGCCCCTTTGGGGCTGATTTTTTCTCCGTCTCGATAGTGCAAGCTGATTGCCTTTAAGAGGCCGAGGTCGTCCACCGGCCAGACGTTGGGGCGCAAGAGATGGAAGATCAGGAACATCTCGGCGGTCCAGCGGCCGATGCCGCGCACGTCGACCAGTTCAGCGATGATGGCTTCGTCGTCCATGCGTGCCCAGCGCCGCGGCTTGATGCGGCCTTGGGCGAAGTGCGATGCGAGGTCGATGGCGTAGCCGGCCTTCATGCGCGACAGGCCGCAGGTGCGCAAATCCTCAATGTCCAGAGCGGCGATGACTTCGGGCTGCAGGGGCGTGGCGGCGCATACTCTCGCCCACACGGCATCGGCGGCCTTGACCGATATCTGCTGGCCGACGATGGCGCGCAGCAGGGTCTCGAAGGCGTTGCCGCGGCTTTTCAGCGCGACATCGGGATAGGCGCGGATGAGCTGCGCCATGACCGGGTCGGCGCGCGACAGTGCACGGCAGGCTTGATGCCAGTAGTCCGGTTTTTTCATTCCGAAAAAGGCAGCTTAACCACGGAGGCACAGGGAAGCCCAATGTTATTTGTGGCCACTGTATTTCAGCCTGGATCAGCAAATTTCCGATCTGTTGATTTGCCCGTGCCCCCGTGCTTAAGTTTTTTCAGGCGTTGAGCTTGTCGAGCAGGCTGGCGGTCTTGTCCGGGTCGGTGTTCTTCGCCATGCGCTGGGCAAACTCGGTGACTTCGCTGATCATGCTGCGCATGACCTGCTGCTTGACGGCGAGGATGCTGGCCGGCTGCATGGAAAAGTGGCGCAGGCCGAGGCCCAGCAGCAGGCGGGTGAGGCGCGGGTCACCCGCCATCTCGCCGCACACCGCCACCGGCTTGCCGGCCTTGTTGCCGCACTTGATGGTGTGCTGGATGAGGTGGAGCACCGCCGGATGCAGCGGGTCGTACAGGTGCGCCACGGCGTCGTCGGCGCGGTCGATGGCCAGCGTGTACTGGATGAGGTCGTTGGTGCCGATCGACATGAAGTCCAGGTGCCTGGCGAAATGGTCGGCGAGCAGGGCGGCGGCCGGCACTTCGATCATGCCGCCGACCTCAATGCCGTCGTCAAATTTGATTTGCTGCGCGCGCAGGTCCTTCTTGACGCCATCGATCATCTGCAGCGTGGTGCGCAGCTCGCTGAAGTTGCCCAGCATGGGCAGGAGAATGCGGGCCTTGCCGTGGGCCGACGCGCGCAGGATGGCGCGCAACTGGGTTTCGAACAGCTTGGGCTCGGCCAGGCACAGGCGGATGGCGCGCAGGCCCAGCGCGGGATTGTCGGCCACGGTGTGGCCCCAGGGCGCCTGTTTGTCCGCGCCCAGGTCGAGGGTGCGGATGGTGACGGGCTTGCCGTCCATGGCTGCGACCACGGCGCGGTAGGCTTCGAACTGTTCTTCCTCGGTGGGCAGGTCGTCGCGGTTGAGGAACAGGAACTCGCTGCGGAACAGGCCGATGCCCTGGGCGCCGGCTTCCTTCACCGCAGGCATGTCGTCCTGCAGTTCGATGTTGGCATAGATTTCGACGGTAGTGCCGTCGAGCGTGACGGCGCGGCTGGACTTGAGCTTCTTGAGCTTTTCGGTGGCCTGCCGCCATTTGGCCTGCTTGGCGCGGTACTCCTCCAGCACCGTTTCGTCGGGGTCGACGATGACCACGCCTTCGCGGCCGTCGACGATCAGCCACTCGTGGTCGCGGATGAGGCTGCGTGCCTGGTGCAGGGCCATTACCGACGGGATGGCGAGGCTGCGCGCGAGAATGGCGGTATGCGAAGTGGCGCCGCCGAGGTCGGTGATGAAAGCGGCGAACTTGGTGTTCTTGAACAGGATCATGTCCGCCGGCGTCAGCTCGTGCGCCACCAGCACGCATTCCTCTTCCTCGGTCTGCGGCACCGCCGTGCCGGGGTGGCCGACCAGGGTCTTCAGCACGCGCTGCACCACCTGCACCACGTCTTCCTGGCGCGAGCGCAGGTAGGGGTCCTCGATCTCGTTGAAGCGCGCCACCAGCGCTTCCATCTGCTGGGTCAGCGCCCACTCGGCGTTGCAGCGCTGTTCGCGGATCAGGCGCTTGGGCTCCTCGTCGATCATGTTGTCGTCGAGGATCAGGAGGTGCATGTCGAGGAAGGCGGGCAGCTCGGCCGGCGCGTGCGCAGGAATCTGCGAGCGCACGATGCGCAGTTCCTCGCGCGTCTGCTCGACGGCATTTTCGAAGCGCTCGAGTTCGGAGTCGATCAGGTGTTCCGGCAGCACGTAGTGCGCCACTTCCACGCGCGAGGGGGTGGCGAGGTGAGCGCGGCCGATGGCGATGCCGGAAGAGGCGCCGATGCCGTGTAGGGTGAAACTCATGCGCGCGCCATCCTCATTCGCCCTCGCCGAACTTGTCGGCAAACAATGCGCTGATCGCGCTCAGCGCCTCGCCTTCGTCGGGGCCGTCGGTTTCCAGGGTCACGGTCGTGCCCTTGGCCGCGGCCAGCATCATCACGCCCATGATGCTCTTGGCGTTGACGCGACGGCCGTTGCGCGAAAGGTGCACGTCGCTCTTGAAGCGGGAGGCGAGCTGCGTGAGCTTGGCCGAGGCGCGCGCATGCAGGCCGAGTTTGTTGGTGACTTCAATGTCCTGCTGCTGCATCGCACATGTCCTGGGAAATGATGGAAATGCCTTCCTGGCCGCCAAGGGCCGCCTTGGCGGCGAGCTGGTCCAGCGGCAGGTCTCGGTAGTTGAGCATCTTCAGCAGCATCGGCAGGTTGACGCCGGAGACGCCGGCGGCATGGCCGGGCGCCAGGGCACGGCACATGCAGTTGCTCGGCGTGGCGCCGTAGACATCGGTCAGCACCAGCACGCCGTCGCCCTTGTCGAGCGCCTGCATGCGCAGCGTGATCATGGCTTCGACCTCCCTGGGTTCGGCGCGCGAGGAAACATCCAGCGCCTCCAGCAACTGCGGCCTTGAGCCGAGTACATGTACGGCGGCATCGATGAGGTTCTCACCGAGCGGACCGTGGGTTACGAGCAGTACGCCAATCATGATGAATTCTTCTTCGAAAAAGTGTTGCTTGCAGGGATTATCTTAACAGCCGGAAGGCTTGCCCGGGCTCGCCCCATTGCAGACGTTGCTGCAATCCGGGCGTGACCAGGACGTCGCCCTCTGCTGAGACAGCCAGCACGCCGGCAAGTTTTGCCCGGTCCGCTGTCTCGGCCAGGCGCTCAGACCCTGCAATGAACAGGGGTTTGCTCAGCACATCGGAACGGGTGCCGGCATGTTCGCCGGACACGAGCACGGTGACGGCCTGCATGC